>Ga0247609_10003628_pt1 | contig 15606 bp, 16 predicted proteins | sample 172DNAGHGlowgp2_FD_193487 | JGI IMG/M metagenome (GOLD analysis project Ga0247609, IMG submission 193487) | Sheep rumen microbial communities from Palmerston North, Manawatu-Wanganui, New Zealand - 1728 DNA GHGlow gp2 | ecosystem: Host-associated > Mammals > Digestive system > Stomach > Rumen ...
CTCAACAATTTGAAGAAAAGCGCTTTTTCGCGTGAAAGGGTGGTACAAGATGGCAAAAAAAGCTATTTCACAAAGAAAAGCAATAGAAAACGACTTAAAAAATCAGCTTAAGGCGCTCGGCAATACCAGCAAGTACTATATGGACCTTGTCGACGACTATATGAAGCTGTGGGACATCAAAAACAACCTCTTTGCTGACATTGAAGAGCGGGGGGTGGTCACGACCTACAATAACGGTGGCGGGCAGTGTGGGTCTAAGCAAAACGACAGCGTTTTTTCTGTCCTTAAGGTCTCTGATCGTATGACGAAGATCCTCGATAACCTCGGGATTAAACCGTCGGCGGTCTTAATCGACGATGGCGACGACGAAGAGATCGACCTCTAAGAAAAAATACAGCCGCCACCTGCAGCCCTTTATCGATCTGGTTGACTCCGGAGAGCTTCGGACATCGAAAGAGATCAAGGCTTTAATAAAGCATGTCAAGTGGTGCTTCGACAACGAGGATATAAGGGTAGACGACGAGCTCGCGGATAATTATCTCGGTCTGGCTAAGTACTTTCCTTACGATCGGGTTTTTCCCTGGCAGGAGTTTGTCATAACTTTACACGACTGCGCCTTTGATGCTTCCGGGATGCCACGCTGGCCGGATCTGTTCTGCATGCTCGGGCGAGGAGCTGGCAAGGACGGAACGATAGCGCTCGAAAGTGTAGCGCTTATATCGCCTTACAATAATATACGCGGATACGATGCAGACATCTGCGCGAACAACGAAGAACAGGCGCTCCGTCCTGTACTCGACATCGTTGACGCCTTCGACGCAACGGACGAGAAGACGAAGAAGAAGCTCAGGAAATATTTTCACTGGTTAAAAGAGCGAGTCGATTGCAATTATACGAACTCGACGATACGAGGCAGGACCAACAACCCGAAGGGTAAAGATGGTATGCGCTCCGGCATCGTGATCTTTAACGAGATCCACCAGTACGAGAATTACAGAAACATAGACGTATTTACGACCGGCTTGGGTAAGTGTGAGCACCCCCGCCGGTCTTACTATACTACGAACGGGGACGTCCGGGAAGGGCCCCTCGACGATAAGCTCGAAGAAGCGGAAGGGATCCTCTTCTCAGGAGATCCGGATAACGGCCTGCTGCCTTTTATCTGTCGGCTTGACAGTAAGGACGAGGTAAACGATCCGGCAAACTGGGAGAAGGCTAACCCCTCACTCCCCTATCTTCCATCGCTTCGGTTAGAAATTGAGAAAGAATATAAGGACTGGCAGAAGAACCCCGAGAGGCTATCGAGCTTTATAACAAAACGTATGAACATCCCTGACGGCGCAAGCGAATTGCGTGTTACGGATTATGCGAATATTAAAGCAACGAACCGGGAGCTGCCAGATCTTACTGGCTGGTCTTGCGTCGCGGGGATTGACTTCTCGAAAGTCACAGACTGGGTAAGCGTCTGCTTACATTTTAAGCAGGGCAATAACAGGTATGATATATCGCACTCCTGGATGTGCTCGTCCTCGAACGATATAGCAAGGCTTAGGTGTCCATGGCAGGAATGGGTAGCGCAGGGAAGGCTTACCTTGGTCGATGACGTCGAGATACATCCGGAATATATCACGGAATATTTAAGCGAGGCACGCGTCACCTATCAGATCCGGGCGATCGCGATAGACGACTTTAGATACGCGCTCCTTGCGGCGGCTCTTAAGGACTTAGGCTTTGAGCCTAAGGAAGCGAAGAACTTAAAGCTCGTAAGACCGTCCGACATCATGCGCGTGTCGCCGATCATCGACTCGTGCTTTGCAAATCAGTATTTTACCTGGGGCGATGCTCCGGAGCTGCGATGGGCTACAAACAATACGAAGCTTATAAGATCAGGCAGGAAGTTCGGAAGTAAGGACGACCACGACACCGGTAACTTTGTGTATGGGAAGATCGAAGCCCGAAGCAGAAAAACGGACCCGTTTATGGCGCTCGTTGCGGCCATGACTATAGAGGATCAGATCATCGAACGAAGAGCAGGCGGCAGGACTAAGCTGTCAACGCTCGTTTATTAAGTGAGGCAGAGATGGCTTTTAATATTTTTAAGTGGATCCTCGGATCCCCACAGGAAAACGGCATACAGACCGGTACGGTGGTAGAGGTCAAGGACTTCTTAGATAATAGCGAGGACGTACCGAGCACCGGTATCGAGAACGTGATCCAGCGCATGGCTTTCCAGACTGCTGTACAGAAGATCGGCTCTGCTGTTGCTGCTGTTGAATGGGAAACAAAAAGACGCGGCAAGGATGCACGCGCGAAGGAATACTGGGCGTGGAACTACTCCCCTAACATCAACCAGACGCGCGAGGAGTTTTTCCAGGATCTTATCTTCCGTCTCTTTTCGGATGGGGAGGCGCTCATAGTTGAGACAAGGAAGGGCGACCGCTACGTAGCTGAGTCCTTTACCGTTACACAGTTTCTTGACGGCGATATTTACCAGGACGTATCTGCTCGCGGTGAGAACATCCCCGGGACGTTCAGCGCAAAGAATGTCTTACACATATCGCTTAAGGGTGACAGCTCGGGGCTTTTATCCGGGCAGGTCGCATCTAACCAGGGCAGGCTGATAAAGAGCGCGACAAGCAATTATTTAAGAGGTCAGGGAACGAGGGGCATACTCGAGATCGACGATACCGCCGAAGCAGATCCCAAGTTCCAGGAAACATATAACGACCTGGTGCAGAACCAGTTTAAGTCTTACTTTAACAACGCGAACGCGGTGCTCCCTCTTTATAAGGGTTACGATTTCCGCCAGACCGATACTTCCGGCGGCTCCACGAAGTCGAGCATAGTAGGCTCGCGCGATATCCGTAATATGATGAACGACATCATAGAGCTGACCGCGCAGGCGCTTGGTATCCCTGCTACGATCATAACGGGCAAGGGAGTAACCGAGGCGGACTTTAAACAGTTTATGACGGCGACAGTACAGCCGATCGTAAAGATGCTCGCGGATGAGATAAACCGCAAGCTCTTCGGTCACGAGCTGGTAAACGTCGGCACTTACGTAGTACCGAACTACTCGAGGGTGCGCTATACCGACGTCTTCGACGTTGCGAACCCTATCGACAAGCTTATCGGCTCCGGTGCGTTTTGCGTTAACGACGTGCGAATAAGGCTCGGCCTCGGCGTCATCGAGGAAGACTGGGCATGGCAGCATTGGATGACCAAGAATTATTCACCCACCGAGGAACTCCTCGAGGGTGTGGATGATGATACAACCCCGGAAACAGCTCCGGAGGACAATAATACCCCGGAGGAAGCTCCGGATGAAGGAAATGAGGAGGAGCTAAACGATGCCGAAGAATAGTAAAAATCGCTATTATACCATGGCATACGAGCCCGGCGATGCGACCGCGGAGATCTACATCTTCGGCGATATCACATCCTGGGAATGGCTCGACAGTGATGTGTCAAGCTATTCGCTTGTAAAGCAGATCCGCGACCTTCCTGAGAATGTAAGCATAACAGTGCATATAAACTCTAACGGCGGAGAGGTTAAAGAGGGTCTGGGAATTTACAACGCGCTCAAAGGTCGAAATGTAACGACCATCTGCGACGGGTTCGCGGCTTCCGCCGCGAGTGTGATCTTCTGCGCAGGTAAGACCCGTATTATGCAGCCCGCAAGTTTGCTCTTTATCCATCAGGCGCTTGTCGCTACTGTTGGAAACGCAGACGAGCTTGAAAAAGAAGCGCAGGATCTCCGTAAGATCACCGAGAGCGTAACAAACGCATACAAAGAGGCGGGTGTAACGCTTGACGACGACAAACTTATGGAGCTTATGAAGGCAGAGACCTGGTTAACACCTGACGAGGCTATTGCTTACGGCTTCGCTACTATGATAAGTGGCGAGGAAGACGATGGCGAGGTAAAGAATGATGCTATGCGCAGCATAGTGTCGCTTATCGAGCAGGTAAAAGCCGAGGCAGAACCGGATGAGGATGAAGATCCGGATGAGGAAGACCCCGAAGAGGATCCTGAAGAGCCCGATGAAGATCCGGACGAGGAAGATCCTGACGAGGAGGATCCTGATAAGGACGACGAGGAAGATCCTGAGGATTTTAACCGCGAACTTATCAACAAAATAACGAAGTTTACGGCGGCCGTTGAAGAATTGACGCAGCTGTTAAACGATAAAAACACCACCAACCTTACGCCGTCTCCGGCGCAGGTGGAGCATACAGGCTTTTTCGGTTTCTGAAAGAGCCAAGTAACTATTAAATAGCCGGAAAACGGCAAGGAGGTAAAAATGCAGAACAAAGACAGCATGAACAACGCACAGCTCGAGATCGCTCAGCGTATTTCTAACGCAGCGAAGGAGGGCAACACAGAAGCGTTCGAGTCTGGCATCGGTGAACTTTTCCAGAATATCCACGACTCGATCGTTGCAGAGGGCGAAGCTTATAGGCAGAGCGCCGACGCCGCAATACTTGCGCAGAGAGGCATACGTCAGCTTACAAGCGAAGAGAAGAAATTCTATGACACCCTCATCAGATCCATGAAGGCTAACGGCGGCGACGCTATGAACGCGCTCTCCAACACAGACAAGACCTTCCCTATCACCATTATCCAGCAGGTAATGGAAGACATGAAGCAGGAGCACCCCTTACTTGCTGCAGTTAACACTGTAGCAACCACAGGGCTTACAAAGCTCTTACTTAACGCAGACGAAGGCGATAACTGCGCATGGGGCGCTCTGGAAGCTACAATCGCCGAGGAGATCGATAGCGGTTTCAGAGAGATCGACCTTGGCCAGTTCAAGCTTTCCGGTTTCCTTCCTATCAGCATCGATATGCTCGAGCTTGGTGCTAAGTGGTTAGACAGCTACATCCGCACCTGCTTATCCGAGGCGCTTGCAATCGGATACGAGAACGCAATCGTAACCGGTACCGGCAAAGACATGCCTATTGGTATGGACAGAAGCGTAGCCGATGATGTTACAGTCGTAGGCGGCGTATATCCTCAGAAGGAAGCTATCACGGTAACAAGCTTCGACCGCGCATCTTATGGCGCACTCGTTGCACAGCTTGCACAGACTCACAACGGAAAGCCCAGGGCAGTAAAGGATCTTATCCTTGTAGTAAATCCTTCCGACTACTACAGCTTAGTAATGCCCGCTACAACCGTACAGACACCTGACGGAAAGTACATCAACGACGTGCTTCCGGTTCCCACCAGTATCATCCAGTCCGTAGCAGTAACACAGGGCGAGGCGATCCTCGGCATCGGTAAGAACTACTTCTTAGGTGTAGGCGGTAAGAGAGGCATCCAGTTCTCTGATGACTACAAGTTCTTAGAGGATAAGAGATACTACAAGATCGTAGCATACTCTAACGGACGTCCGAAGGGTAACACCGACTTCTTAAGACTCGACATCTCTAACCTCGATCCGGTTTACTTAGAAGTTAAGCAGGTGTCTTTTTAACAGGCCTGTCTGTTGACGTGGACATCGAAACGACAGTGCTTGGTAAGAGCGTGTCGGATGTACAGACAGGCGTTACAGTAAATAACAACGGCTTTTCCGGTACTCTTAAGTACGTAGAGGGCTGGACGGAGTTCTCCGGCGATCCCAACGAGCAGAACGGTAACTTCTTGATGTTCCACTCTGCTATGGAGGACGCTGACAAGATCACTATCCAGATCATAAACGGTAAGACAAGGCACGAGCCTGTTGAGCTTGACTCCGACGGAATAGCTGTATGCCGTATCTCTGATAAGAACTCCCAGCTTATACAGGTTGTTGCTTACAAAGACGGCGAAGCACAGCAGAAGCTTTTCAGTCTCAGAGGTCTTACCTTAGAAACGGAGGCGTAATATGGCGGTATGCGTAGGAAGCAGTGCTCCTGCTGCAGCAAAACAGGAGAAGAAAACTGCAACAACGAAAGCAGATAAGCCCAAAAAGGGCTAAACGGAGGTACTTATGAGTGTGACAGCTGAGCTTTTGACAAAAGCTAAAAATTATCTCGACATAACGTGGACAGATGAGTCAGCGGACGCAAAGCTCAGCGGTCAGCTTAGTCGCGGCATGGCCTACCTTATGGATAAGACCGGCGCGGAAGCGTCGGATTTCGAGGTAGATGGACGAGACCAGGAGCTGCTCTTTAACTACGTGCTTTATGATCGCGCAGGCTCAGTGGATCAGTTTAAGCAGAATTATCTGTCTGATATCATCGGCATGCGTATGAAGCGGGAGGTGGAATATGCGGCCCAGTCAGAAGGTTGAGACTTTCCCGGATGGGATCGTCGAAGTTTATGCAGAGGATCACAGGACCATCGGAGCGTTAAAGGCGACCTTAAGGTTTGCGGAGCAGTCTGTCGGCGTGCGTAGATACTACGAGTCAGCGGCTTCCGTATCGTCTTCCAGAATAGACCGTCTTATAAAAGTACCGCACACTTCTCTCGTGGATAGACTTGATATCGTGCTGGTTAAGACCGAGGACGATCGCCAGTATAAGATAGCGCGTATACAGGAAAAGCCTGAGCGTAATGTCGATCTGTGGGAGCTGCAGTCTATACAGGTGACAATAAAGAAAAAAGTGGATCCCGATCCCGGTCCTTCCCCGGACCCTGATCCCGATCCGGATCCGAACGAAGGCGGGGATCAAAATGAGCAGCAGACGGGTGAAACCCTGGGAGCTGGCTGATGCCATCGACCAGATACTGATCGAATACGAGGGCGATGTTATAGGCGGAACCCGGAAAGCGATCACTAAGGTGTCCGAAAAAGTAAAGGATGAGGTAAAGGAAGCGTCTCCCGTGGGTCCTTCGTGGGCTAAGAAGCGAGGGCGCTATGCAAAAGGATGGGCTGTTAAGGAGCTGGGAAGTACTCAGACCACCGTCCATACTGTTATCCACAACCGAACCGACTACCAGCTCGCGCACCTTCTTGAAAAAGGGCATATTTTAGCCCATGGCGGTCAGTATGACAGGCGCTCACCTGCCAGAGTTCATATCGCACCTGCAGAACAGCATGCAGAGAAATATATGGAGGAGGCTATAAAGAGAATTGCGCAAGAAGGATGAGATCATAAAAGAGGTTTGTGAGGCTCTGATCACAAAGGAGCTCATAACCGCATACGAGTATGACCATTTTAAGCAGTCTCAGGCCGTAGACCTTCCCTTTGCCGTCTATCGAAGGGTAGCGGCTGATAACTTTTCAGCTGACGGCGTCGTCTATCACCACGGCGACAATGTTGACTTTGAGATATACGCGTCTGACCCTGATGAGATGGCGGACATAATGGCAGCGGCCGAGGAGCTTCTCGATGCTGCCGAAGTTTTTTACAACTTGACAGCAGACACGGCTTACATAGAGTCGGAAGACTTTTACGAGTCGCTGTATGAAATTTAGTGAGGAGGACTAAAAAGATGCCTAAGAATAAGGTAAAGTACAATCTGAAAAATGTACACTGGGCGCCTTTAACCTTCGACGAGAACAACGCACCTACTTATGGCGCATATCGTCCTTGGCCCGGAGCTGTATCCCTTTCCCTGGATGCAGAAGGTGAGCCCACTGTATTCTATGCAGATGGTATCCAGTATTACATTATCAACAATAACAACGGCTACTCCGGAGACTATGAGAGTGCTATGATCCCCGAAGAATTCCGCACCGGTATCCTTGGCGATGTTAAGGATGATAACGGTGTACTTATCGAGGACGCAGATGCTAAGAGCTTTCACTTCGCTCTTGCTTTCGAGTTCGATGGAGACGTCAAACAGGTACGCCACGTACTCTACAACTGTACTGCTTCTAGACCTAAGATTGAGGGCGAGACCAAGGAAGACAGCGTTGAGGTTAAGACCGATACTCTTACCATCAAGGCTATATCCATATTCCTTGCAAGCTTAGGGAAGAACGTAGTAAAGGGAAGATCCGCGTCCGATACCAACGAGGCAGTATATGCTGCTTGGTACGACGAGGTTTATATCCCCGACGCAGTTTATCCTATTTCGAGCGTGAAGATCTCCGGACCTTCTACCGTAGCAGAAAACGCTACTATCACTCTTACAGCTGCGACAGTTCCTGCAGGTGGCACTGTAGTATGGTCGTCTAACGACACGAGCGTAGCAACCGTAGTAGATGGCGTAGTAACCGGTGAGGCAGCTGGTAAAGCTACGATCATGGCTACACTTTCGACCGATGGCTCTGTCTTTGACACCCACGTGGTAGAAGTAACAACAGTCTAAAAAATAAGTGCTCCCTATCGTCTTTAGGCGGTAGGGGGCTTATTTTTTCAAAAAGGAGAAAATAAAATGCAGAAAAATCTTAGTCTTATGCTCGAAGACGGCTCTATGAAAGAGTTCGCTTTTAGAGCAAACGGTACCACTTCCCTGCGTTTCGAGCAGGTCTTTAGTAAAAATCTTATGCAGACAATAACCGGCTTCTTTAGGTCTTTAAACGAGACACAGATGTCGGATGTAATGAATATTTACAGAGCTATGGGCGACTCTAACGAAGTACGTGTCGAAGAGCTCGACCCCGCTACGCTGCAGCTTCTTATCCCCCTCGTTGGATCCGGCGAGCTCCAAAGTGTTTCCGAGCTCGCTTATATAATGAACCAGCAGGCAGAGGCAAAAAGTCCCTCTGACCTTATGGCATTAAGTTACGAGGGATACTTTGACTGGCTCGACCAGTTCGACTCCATGACTTTTTTACAGAACGCTACAGCGATCATCGACGTGTATATGAATAACACGAAGTCAACGAGTGAACCAAAAAAAGAGCCCGCCCAACTGAGCGAAAGCTAAGCACGGCTCTCTATCTGCTTCGCGCTAAGCAGTTGGGCTTGTCACTTGACGAGATGGACCAACTTACCGAGGGTATGATAATGGACATGGTCATCGAGTCATCTAACGATCAGGAAGCTGACAGCTATCAGGAACTTGCAACGCAGGCGGACTTTGATAGATTTTAGGAGATAACAATGGCAGGCGGACGTATTAAGGGTATTACAATCGAGATCGATGGAGACGCTACCAAGCTAACCAACGCGGTCAGAAAAGCGAACAACGAAATAAGAGCGAGCCAGACTACCCTTAGGGACGTCGACCGACTTCTTAAGCTCGATCCTACGAATACGGTCTTACTTACGCAGAAGTATAACGCCCTGCAGACCGAGATCTCCGCAACGGGTTCCAAGCTCGCAACCTTAAGGCAGGCGCAGTCCCAGATGGTTAGCGCCGGTCAGGTAGGTACGCCGGAGTTCCAGGCTCTGCAGCGTGAGATCGCAGAGACAGAGATAAAGCTTAAGTCCTTACAGAAGGAGTTTAAGAACTTCGGCTCCGTTGCTTCTCAGCAGGTCGCAGCTGTCGGTCAGAAAATGAAAACACTCGGCCAGGGTATGACTCAGGCCGGTATGATGATGCTCCCCGCTTCCATCGCGGCGATCTCCGCCGGGAAGGATATGGTCTCGAGTTTCTACGAAGTAGATCAGACGATGAGACTTACCCAGAAGACGATGGGAAGCACCGCCGAAGAAGCGGATCAGCTCTATGATGCTATGGCATCGGCGGCTAAGCAGTCCGTGTATGGCATGAGCGACGCATCTAATGCGTCCCTAAACTTTGCGCGTGCCGGACTTAATGCAAAAGAGGCGGCTTCTGCTCTTGCTCCTGCCATGAACCTGGCAGCAGGTGAAGCCGGAGATCTCGATACAGTATCCGCCGGACTCGTTGCTACCATAAACGGCTTCGGTGACAGCTTCGGTAAGACAACGCACTACGCGGACGTCTTCGCATCGGCTTGTAATAACTCCGCTCTGGATGTTAATACGCTGTCGAGCTCTATGAGTGTCGCGGCTCCCGTCTTTAGGACGGCAGGTAAGGACGTAGAAGACGCGGCTTTAATGCTCGGCGTTATGGCTAATGCCGGAATAGATGCAGACAAAGCAGCTAACTCGTTAAAGACAGGTATGGCAAGGCTTGCCGCGCCTACTAAGCAGGCGAAAGACGCCATGGACGCGTACGGTATAACCATGGATCAGATCTGGAATGAAGACGGATCCATGAAGAGCATGGAGGAAGTACAGAGAAACCTTAATGCTTCCTTCGCAAAGCTTAATGAACAGGAACAGATGGCAGCCGCTTCGGCGATCTTCGGTAAGAACCAGATGGCTGCATGGCTTGCCGTCATAAATACCGCGCCGGGTGAGGTAGACTCACTCTCCGCGGCTATACATAACTGTAACGGGCTGACTCAGGAGATGGCGGACACCATGATGGAAGGTCCCGCCGGAGCAGTTATGCAGTTAAAGTCCACCTGGGACGTCGTTAAGACGGATCTCGGTGGTCTGGTGGCAGAGATCCTGCTGCCTATCGTTGAAAAATTAAAAGAGTTTCTCGAGTGGCTCGACGGCTTGGACGAGTCCCAGAAGAAGATCGTGGTCACTATCGGCACTATCATAGCGGTAGCTGGTCCTTTACTTATTATCCTGGGAACACTGACCACAGCACTCGGTTCTATACTTACTTTAGCGCCTAAGCTCGTCGGCGCGTTCGGATCTATCGGCGGAGTGTTCGGAAAGCTTTCCGGGGTCTTTGGTGGTATAGGCTCCGGAGCATCGTCGGCGGCAAGCGGCATCGGCTCTCTCGGATCCGCGGCAGGATCGGCGGCGGGCGGAGCTTCGTCAGCTGCTCAGGGTATAGGCGCTCTTACAAAGAACGCGCTCGGTTTTATAGCACTGGGTGCCGGTATATTACTCGCGGCAGCGGGTATCGCATTACTTGCGCAGTCTGCTATTGCACTCGGCAAGGCAGGACCGGAGGCAGCCTTTGCACTTGTCGCACTTGTCGGGGTCCTAGCACTCTTTGCGGCAGGAGCTGCAGCGCTTGGTCCGGCACTTACCGCCGGAGCTGTTGGTCTGCTAGCCTTCGGCGCGGCCATCCTTATGGTCGGCGTCGGCATACTGGCCGCGACAGCCGGTATAGCACTCCTTGCTACCCAGCTTCCTACTATAGCGACGTGGGGTGGTTCGGCGGCTACGGCTATCGTACAGCTCGGTACTGCTCTTCTTACGTTTACTCCGGGAGCCCTGGCAGCAGGTGCAGGTCTCACCGTGTTAGCGGCAGGCATCCTTGCGGCGGCAGCGGCTTTATTAGTCGCTACGGCGGCAGTCCTTGCCTTTACTGTTGCGGTCTTAGCCTTTAGCGCCGGCATACTTGTCGCGGCGGCGAGTGTTCTTGCCTTAGCTGCAGCGATCGCGGTCCTTGCGGCTGCTATCGTAGCACTTGGTGCGGCAATACTTAAGGCGACGCAGGATATCATACAAGCCTTCGAGCTCATAAAGCAGGAAGTTAAGACAACCTTCGAGGGCGTCAAGACGACCATCTCGACTATGATGGACGGCGCTTGGTCTGCTATCCAGAAAATCCTTAATGCCATAAAGAACGCTTTTACGAACACCTTTAACAACGTAAAGACATTTATGCAGGGCGTGGTTAACTGGCTTAAGGGTATCTTTAACTTTGAGTGGTCCCTGCCTAAGATCAAGCTCCCGCACTTTAGCATATCGGGATCCTTCTCACTGGATCCGCCGAAGGTGCCGTCTATAAATGTGCAGTGGTATAAGAAGGCTATGGAGAACGGTATGATCTTAAGCTCTCCGACGATCTTCGGAGCTGCAGGCGGCAAGCTCTTAGGAGCAGGCGAGGCAGGACCTGAGGCGATCGTAGGCGTAAGCTCACTCCGTGGAATGATCCAGGACGCTGTCGGCGGTGTTATGGGTGATATCGTGATCCCGGTATCGATCGGTGGCGAAAGCATACAGACCCTCGTGGTGGATGCGCAGACTATTCAGAACTACAGATCCGGGGGGCGATAAGATGATAAATGTAATACAGATAAACAGCTCATGGCTTCCAACGCCGGATGAGGATCTTACCATAACGGCGTCGAAGCTCGCAAACGAGTACGAGACGGAAGCCGGCACCACGCAGATGCAGGTGGTGCGTAATGCAAAGCTTAGTATAAAAGGCAAGTGGACTCTTACCGGTTCGCTTGTGGAAATATTCAGATCCTACCGAGATGCTGATACCGTGACGGTCGGCGTGTACTATCCAAACGCCGACCAGATCAGTACATATACCTGTGTGTTTAATATCACGTCGGAGAGGCATATAAACAAAGCAAGGCAGCAGCTTGGTGAAGTAGATGGACTCTATCAGATCGAGGTCGAGATAACGGAGCTTTAATATGTATAACGTAAGCGCAGACTACAGGGCGGCGATGGCCAGACCCGTACAGCGTACCAGGCTAACCGGTACCATAGCAGGCATAGAGTTCACGGACGCGAACATCGTAAAGGGGTCCTTTTCGATATCAAACCAGTGCTCTGATAATACGGAGCTTAAGATAGGTCAGGTATATACGGCAGAGCTCTGCGCTAAGTTCTCCGGGCTTAACCTCGAGAGGTACACTCTTAACGGCGTGGCGATCGTCGTATCGTACGGCTTGTGGATAGATGCAGAGACAGGCTTCGAGGATGTTCCGCTTGGTGTCTTTATCGTTAAAGAGGCGGAGTGGACAGCTGAGGGCGTAAGCATTAAAGCATACGATAATATGTCGAAGCTCGATAAGTCTTGTGCCGTTAACGCCACGGTCGGAACCGCTTGGCAGCTTGCAAAACAGGCTTGTGACCGTTGTAGCGTGATCCTTGGTACTACCATGGCAGAGTTTGCGAACTTTGCAAACGGCAGCAGACAGCTCTCTATGTATACCGAGACCGATATCGAGACATGGAGAGACTGGATAAGCTGGGTAGCACAGACGTGTGCATGCAACGCCATGGCTGACAGATCCGGCAAGATAATATTCAGACCTTACGATAATAACGTCGTGGATACGATAGACGACAAGCACCGGCTAACAGGTGCTTCCTTCTCGGACTTCGAGACAAAATATACCGGTCTGTCTTGTGTAAATATAGCAGATCAAAAAACAGAATACTACGGACTGGATCCCGATGATGGTCTTACCTATAACCTGGGATCTAACCCTCTCCTGCAGTACGGACTGACGGATACAAAAGACCAGATGCGTAGGGACGTCCTTAATCACATTAAGGATGCGATCTACGTACCTTTTAAGCTCTCGATGATAGGTAATCCCGCGTATGATCTTATGGACGTCTTCTCGTTTACGGACGGTCTCGCCGACTCGACGAAACAGTTCTGCATGACGAAATACAACTTTAAGTATCACGGTACGTACGATATCGAGGGCGTAGGTAAGAACCCCGACCTTGCGACTGCAAGAAGCAAAACGGACAAGAACCTGACTGGCTTAATGGCTAATCAGGACAATAACCAGATGCACTACTACACTTATGTGAATGTAGACGACATCGATATAGGCGACGGCCAGAGTAGGCAGGTCGCGCTTATCAGGTTTGTGGTAAATAAGACTACGCATATCGTCATAGATATGCAGTTTTTACTTAATACGGATAATACAGAGACAAACGGGAGCGTTTTTGTTGAGGATGATCTGGAAGTAAAAGCGACCTATTATCTCGACGATATCGAGATCACCGGGCACAACCCTATCGAGACCTACAGAGACGGCAAACACGTCCTGCGTCTTCGCTATGATCTTATCGGGACATCCGAAGAGATCCATACCTGGGCGGTATGGCTTGATTGTAAAGGCGGCGGCGTGCATATCGACCGCGAGGGAGTTCTCGCTGTTATCATGGGCCAGGGACTCGCCGGAGAGAGTGAGTGGGACGGCACTATCCAGTGTAACGATAATATACTTGGTCTCGAGGTTATCCCGGACTTCTTCGGCGCATTAAGCGACGCAGCAAGCGTCTGGGCGCGTACACCGGTCGGCGATGTAATAAGCGACCGCGTTGCTGCGCTTGACTTCGTTACCGGTATACTTGGGTCTGTTACTGATACATCTAAGGCAGAGGCGCCTTGTATGGTATTCAGCCCTTGGGTTAATGCCGACCTTGTTGATACGGATATAACGACGATAGGACCCGATGGCTGGATCGGAAGCGGTTCGACCATCTCCGGCACAGCTGCAACCGTAAAGACTTGCGACATGACAGGCGTTAAGAGCGTGACGACTTTCGACGCTTCTGCTGTTTACTATGTATCATTCGACAGCGGAAGTACTTGGGTGGTATACACAGAGAACGGTTGGCAGGCAGGTGCGGCGATGATCGACACCCAGATCATGGCTATACCGGAAAGCGCTTGGTCAGGTCATAGCACTGTAATGATCCGAGCAGACATCGCAGAGAACTGTACTCTGTTCGATATAAATGTTTACGGCGCGAGCGTTGCCGTGTGAAAGGAGCTAACATGCTAAAGGGACACGTAAGAATTGATCTACACAACCATAAGACAGGCTTAAAGGACAGGCTCGAGCAGGACAACATCATAACGAACGCGACGAAGCTCCTGCTGCCCTTCTATACGACCGGAGGCTTAGATCTCTCCACTCACCTTCTTCCGTTATACAAGAGAGGACTTGGCGCGGTAATGCTCTTCGACAATACGCTTACCGAGGACGTCAATAATGTACACTTCCCTGCTAACGCGCACCTTGTTGGATGTGCAGGTCAGACTCAGGATACCGGAGCGCTTTACGGCTCTCTTAATGTTAACGAGAGCTCTGCAGGAGATACAAGTGCCACAAACGTTTGGGACTTTGCTACGCATCAGGCAAACGGCATCATAAAGTCTGTAGCTCTTACCAAAACATACGCCGCTGGCGGTCATAACTGTAACCCGTTTATCGCCAGAGAGACCGGCATAAATGTACACACCCCTCTTAATCATGCGGGCTACTTAACCACAGGACAGTTTTTATGGTACGAAAATAACTACTCTTACTACCTCAGGGTTACCGATGACGGCGGCACAACACACACCGCTGAGATCTATAAGTGCTATACGCCTATTAACCTGTTAAGGGTGGCGGATGGCATTAACGCAGCTCGCTCTGAGGAGCTTATAGATACCATATCCTTCCAGACAACGAGAAACACGAGTGTGTTTAGTGCAATCTCGATGTCAGACTCAAAGATCTATTTTCTTTGGAAGGACGCCTATGGCGATGACACGGACGGAGTCTTTAGCTATGTAACTATGGATATCGCCGACATGGTCGCAGAGTCTATAACACTCTCTTCGATAGTAAGCGTTACTTGTACAAATGCTAAATTTTATCCTTCGGAACCCTACTACGCTCAGGCTGAGTGTATCCCCTGGATAAAGATCGCAGAGGGATATGCTTATATCCTCGGTAACAATGCTAACCACTTCTATATCGTAGATCTTAGCAATACGGCCAACATTATAGACGTGCCCTTCGAAGGAGTTATACGTGGTGAGGATAGCTTCCAGTATAACGTCGGTAACAGTATTCTTACATACTACAACGGCGCTATTAAGTTCTATCGAAGTGTATACCAGGATACGCAGCCGTTCTATAAAGGCTATAACTGCATACTTTATCCCGATGGCACGCTCGTGTCCGATCTGGTTTATACCGGTAATAATAATCCCGAACCGGGAACGACAAGGCTGCAGGGTGGTAT
>Ga0247609_10003630_pt1 | contig 15598 bp, 13 predicted proteins | sample 172DNAGHGlowgp2_FD_193487 | JGI IMG/M metagenome (GOLD analysis project Ga0247609, IMG submission 193487) | Sheep rumen microbial communities from Palmerston North, Manawatu-Wanganui, New Zealand - 1728 DNA GHGlow gp2 | ecosystem: Host-associated > Mammals > Digestive system > Stomach > Rumen ...
AAGACATGCAATAACGTCCATTTTCTCTTCATGACTTAATCCTGTCGGATGGCCACGATTATGTCCTATTGTTTCATCATAATCGATTATCATCTAAAACACCCAATCCCAATCATGGTTGATTATTTTATCTGGAATATGAAGTCCAGTATCTTCCATTGACTCGTCATTGGCATCCCATAATAACGTGCTTCCTTTGTAGGCCTTGGGATACTCATGACTTCCCTTGTATAATCTGATTCCATGTTTGGAATCTCTTTCAGTGACAGTTACATGTGGAATTCCATTGGCTGCAAACAATGGTGATGGAAATATTAATAACCATTTCAAGTCAACATAATTGTATTCCTCAAATTCATCTGTTAAAAACCATTCCGGAGAAATGGAAACCTCATTGTAATCATTTTGATAAATCTTTGTTGGATTGTTTCTCATGAATCCTTCCAAGTAATCCGAAGTGTTTGATGTTCCAGTTCCTGCACGGCCATGAATATGATACTGTTTCCAGTTCCCCTCATCATCACTTCCTGCTGAATATGCATCAAAGGAACTGGCCATTACCAAAGTTTCAGTGCCGGTAAACATGCAGTAGGATTTACTACCGCCAAAGTTTATGCTTGTGGATTTTAAATCCTCCTGATAAATTGTGAGATTAAAGTCTGACTGCATCATGACACATCCAGTGCTTGTTCCATGATATGTTGCATTATCATTAACACTAACATTACCGTTTATCCTTTTAAATCTTGCAACAGTAACACGATTATTAGCCAAACTTTGAGCTGAAGCAACGGTTGTGATTAATCCGGTTGGAGAGCTGCCGTCAAGACTTGGAACATATCTTGCCCTTAAGAATTTACCTCCGTCTGCTGAGTCATTGTTGATGCTTAAACCTGAGTAGTTCATGAAAAATTGTGAGAATGTATCAGAGTTTGCATCAAACATCAGCACCTCATCGCCAGTCGTTAAAGTGCTTGAGAATGTTGTTGATTTGTCATGAACATCCAGCAATAGCTTTGTGGTTTCAGAGATTTTACTTGTCGGAACTCTTACCAGGATGGCTGCCGGTTGAGATCCATAAGAGGGGACGTATAGAACCTTGCATTCCGTTTTGTCCTTTGTTTTGATTTTAAGATTTTTCAAATCACTTCTGAAAAGATTAGCGTAAGAGCTGTTGGCCAGATTATCCAAGAAAAGATAATCATAGCTGGATGAATAGCTTCCGCTTCTCTGGTTGTAGTTACTCATTACAATATTGATTTGTAGTTCCTCTTGCAATGTCATAATCAATATTTTATTATTTATTTTATATAAATAATATAATAAAAATAGTAATAAAAAATTAGTTACACTAACTGCTCATGATATCAATATGATTGCTTGAAAAATAGTTGATATCCCACAATACCAAATTAGAAACTGTTCATCAATACCTGCAGGTATTAATGTAAAAATAATCCATAAAATTAAATATTAAGTTCGCTTCATTCTTTGAGTCCGCATGACCCAGTCAAATCACAGGGACACGCAAATAGTATACAACAGCCATGATAATACCATTTACAAAACATTTTATTCATTCCTCGATATAATTTATTACATTACTGTTTAATAATATTACTGATTTGTTTTTGATATTTTCAATAAAGGCCATTAATAAAAAAAATAAGCTGTCCATCTCTGATGGAAAGGTTGCGACGAATGAAATGAGTCGCAATATGTATATGAAGAAATAATTAATCTTGTCAGATTTAAGAACCGACCGTTTACCAGTTGGTTCGGGGTTAAGTTTTGTAAATTTAAAAAGGGAAAGTGAAAACACATGAAAACACTTTCCCAAAATATAAATAACGAGCGATTCAATGAAAGTATAGCTCCGGTGGAAAAGTTAGAAAAACACCATCATAGCTATATTCTAGTTCGGTTGAATCCCATGTCCTTTAGAATCTTGTTATATTCTTCACGGGTTGTAAATGACGGAGCGTTTTCATCTCCTGTTTTTCCAGTAGTTCCGGTTTCACCGACTTCACCTGAATTTTGAGGGTTGCGTCCGCCAGGAGCTGAAATGTCATTTGTAGCTTCAATTTTAATTCTTCTCTCAGCAAGTTTTTCCATCAGTTCCATATCAACATCACCTGTGAGTAGCTTATCGATTATTTCCTTGTCCTGTGCGTTTTCATTGTAGTTGAAGTTGTATTTGGCTTCGTACTCTTTTATTTTCCTTTCATTTTCATGTTTTCTAAGTTCAGACAATTCTTTTAGGATATCTTCCTTATTGTCTATGAATTCCTTGTTTTCCTCTATAGCCTTTTTTATTTTGATATACTTTTTGGATTCCTTTTTCAGATTGTTTATTTCATCCTGAAGTTTTCCGATTTCAGCATCTTTGCCCTGAAGTTTTTCCAAAAGCAGATTAGTGGCCACATTAACGTCCTGATTTTGCGGTTCTGGAGGCTGAGGTGCAGGTTGAGGATTTCCGGTTTCACCTGTCACGCCTGTTTCACCGGTTTCTCCAGTCTCTCCAGTCTCGCCGGTTATTTCAGAATTCAACAAAGTTATCTTTCTTGGGTTTTTGGTTACGCCAACGTCTATTAAGCTCATAGTATCAATTCCAAATGAATCTCCATTGTCTTTCAGCAAAACATCAACTTTTGGTGACAGCCCTTTACCTTTCATGTCTAGTTCATCCGGAAGGTCAATGAATAGCTTTCCCTTATCCTCTTCGAATACGATGTTGTTTCCAATGCCTATATAAACCCTATCATGCTCGGAGGTTAAAGGTATTCCTCCACGGTAGTTTTCAGCTATTTGTTTTAGATCTTCTGTCGTCCATTCCACAGGTTTGTTGAGTCTCCCATCTAGGTCGGAGTAGTCATATGATCCGACTTCAAAAAGTTCATGTTTCATAATTATCACATTTTATTATATTGTTTATTATATATTTTATTATTTATTTTATATAAATATTTATATAATTTAATATTCCTTCACCTCCACCATATTAATCCTCACATTAGACATTCCAAAAAAGTTTAAATTAATTATATGCTAATAGTTAATCAAAGTATTCAAATAATTTTTTTCAAAATGGTGCAATATATGGCAAAAATTGGTAGAAATGAACAATGCCCTTGTGGCAGTGGAAAGAAATATAAAAATTGTTGTCTTATAAAAGAAAGATATTCAAAAAATCTTTCGGATGATGCATTAAAACAATTAAAAGGAGAGTTTTCCAAATATAATCAAGAAGACCTGATTAAAACTTTAGCTGCATTATCAATATGTCCTGAAAATCAGTCACAACAAATTCGATTAGAGATAGCCACTCAAATAGCCTGCTCCAATATTACTTGTGGAGATAGAATAATTACAATACCGGAACTAAATGAATTATTCTTAAAATATCTCCCTTCCGGAGGACCAATAGGTTCATTAGATGACCCTTTAGACAATTTATTTACACATAATATTTTATTTTTTAAAAATCATGTAATTTTTACAGGGCATTGTACTTTTGAGTATTATATATTGCAAAAAATACTTAATTCCATTCAATTCAATTCTTCGAGTTTTTCTGATGAATATTGGAATTATTTCTTTCAAAATTCAATGTTTATCCTATCTTTAAGTAATCATATTGCTAAAAAAACAGGTCACGAGCGTTATGAACTTTTTGATGATGAATATAGACAAGAAATATATTTCCCAGATATTAATGAATTAGATAAACTTAAAAAAAGTGTTACATTCAATATTAAAGAGTTGGAAAATTTTAAGGCTTCTTTAAATATTAATGAAAATATCGGTACTGATTTTATTATTGAAGTAGGAGACGATAGTTTTAATAGTTTTTTATTAATTGAAAAAGAATTAAAAGAACACGATATTCTTAAAGATATAATTACTAAAAAAAATCCATATTCCAAATATACACAACAAAACCCATTATTAATATCTCCATTAATAAAAATTAAAGATAATTACATAATTTTTCCAACATTATTATCCATTTCTCTTAGACACCATATTTTATCAGCCATAATAAAATGTAATGAAAAGGAAAATTTTATAAAAAATTATCATAACACATTATGGCATGATATCCTATTTAATTTAAAGAACAGATTATCTTTTGAAGAGTTTGATTATGAATTACCAGAATGGGAAAATACAATATTCAAAGATGAAGTTTTTAAAATTGATACAGATAAGTTAGCTTATTGCATTCTAATTAACGATAATTTGAAAAATTTTAAGGATAACCCCTGGGAAATTGATTTAAAATATACTAAAAAATTAAGAAGCAGAATAGATTCGGTTATTGGTGATTTATTGAATTCAGATGAATTAATTAATGATATTCTTATAGTTTTATTTGTTGGTGAGAGTGGACGGCAACTTAATTTAGAAATACCCAAATATAACAATTTATTAATAATTGATTGCGAAGAATTCAACGTAATGGCCAACTCAGGTAATTATGATAGCTTGACACTTTTTAAGTTTGCAAGTTTATTAGAAAATATTGATAATAATGAAGGAAGTTTTTTAGATAACTTTAGTTTTTATCTTGAAAACAATCATGCATTTCCAGTTAATAATGAAAATACATATACGATTTTCTTACCTTCGCCAGAAGATACTAAAAAATTAAGAAAAAAAGCAATAAAAGATAAAGATCCTCATTTAGAGAGATATGGTGAGAAATTGCTTTTAGCTTATAGAATAAGTGAGTTTATGTATGTAGCATGGCATAATTTATTTTTAATCAAATTAAATAATCAAAATATTTGGATTACCTGTGAAAATGACTCCGAATCAGATATTGCCAAATCAATAGGCTATTGGATTTGGCAATTCAGTGATGAACTTAAAATAGATTTAAACCCATTGAATGACAGCCCAATTTTTATTTCAATAAGTGTTGAAGAATATACTAATCTAGATACAAATATGGAAATAACCTCAGAGATTAAAGAAAACTTAATTTCATCAAGTTATACATCAGAAAATGAAATTAAATTTAAAATAAGTAAAAATTTAATACCTCTAGCAAAGCAAGAAAATAATGAAGCAGACCGGTTTTTAATGAATGAAATTTTAAAATTAATAGGAAATCTATTAGAAAAAAATAGTTTAGAAAATACATTAACTAAAGAACGTAGGCTCAAAATAATCAATGAAAAAGTACCTGTAGGTTTAAAAAAACAAATATTAATTTATACTCCTGAAAATATTAATACCCCTGTAAAAAGCCAAATAAGATTATTGCAGAAACATAATATCCAATTAACAAGGGAGGGATTGGTGAATAAAGTTCCAGGTGAATTTGCTTATAACCAAAAGTTAACTAAAGACCTGTCTCATAAATTAAGCCACCAAATTGTAGACTATTATCTGGACTGTATTAAAAAAGAAATAATAAAATATGATTGGGAGGATCTTATCCAAAAATTAATTTTAAATTATGAAAATATCTTATTTTCCAGATATTTCACTTCCTTTAATAATGTATATTATTTCAATAATTATGATAATAATCCCGATATTTTAAAAGACATTGTATATGATGAACATGAATTAAATAAAATGGGATTGCCAACAAGGTTTTTAATAGAAATTTTATCTGCGGAACAAAATTTTAGTAGCAATGTAAAAATATCAACTGACAGCTTTGACCATTTAATGGGTTTATCATATAATTTAATTGAATGGGGATTTGCCAGTGACTATATTTATTCCGAATATGTGGATTATGAAATTATCCCCTTAGAATCTGGTCGTTTTGGAATTGAAACTAATTTAGAGGATATTATTGATACTTTTAGAACTAATAGAACATTAGAACATGTCACTAATTTATCTAGAAATATCCTTCTAGAAAAGAAAAGTATGGAAAAACCAAGCGATGAAATAGAAGATGCATTTAAATCAGAATTTGGTATCAATTTAACAGATTATTATAATTTTATGTCTATACTAATAAATATAGCTGTAGACGATGAAAAAGATATTGTTTTTATTTCTAAATCCAATTTAATTGATATCTTGAAAGATAAATTAGGATGGGAATCTGATAAATCTGAACAAGCAATAGAAAAATTTTCATTAAAATGTCGAAATAAATGGGAAAAAGCACCTGAAGGTTTTGATGGAAATGATATTTATCCATGGGTTTTTAGAAGACCGTTATCATATTATCTGAGACCTTTAATTATTAAAAATGACGATGATGAAACAGTGATTTATGGTTTTAGAAATGTTTATCATTCTTGTTTAAATTTAAATCATCAAATTTTTAAAGGATTATATAAAATTAATAAAAATTCTTCAGATGAATTTAAGTCATTTATTAGCAAAATGCTTGATGCCAAAGGAAAAGAGTTTAATGAAACAGTTTTTAAATGGTTTAAAAATAATTTGGACACATCTGAATTTTATTTTGAACCTAATGTGCAAATAGATAAAATAGTTAATGAGGAACCAAAATATGGGGATATTGATGTCTTATTATTGGACAAAAATAAAAAACGATTATTTTCAATTGAATGTAAAAATATTGAAAGTGCTAAAAATCCTCGTCAGATTTTTCAGGAAATAGAAAAATTTTTTAATAAAAAAGAATGGATAAAAAAACATGAAAGAAGAGATAGATGGATAAAAGATAATTTAGACAAATTGGGTGAAAGTAGAGGGTGTGATTTAAAAGATTATAAAGTTTTTTCAGTTTTTATCGTGTCTCAAGAGTTACCCATAATCTATTTAAAAGAAACACCTATTGACATAATACCTTTTTCACATATAATTAATAACGGGACAAACATATTAAATAAATACAAATAATTATGAGTTTTCAATAATTATATTTCAACTCCACTATCACTTATAATTCTCTCACCAACAGGCTGTTCCTCCTCAAAGTTAGACAAGTAGTTCTTATATATTTCATCACCTTCAGCAGTGAGCTCCATAATGTATCTTAAAACATCATCTCTAGAATAACTGAAGTAGATATCTAAAGTTTCACTGATTCCCATTAACTCTAATTGCATGTTCAATAGCTGATTGCAATACTTTAAAACCCATTTCTGGTCATTGGCAACATTAACGATGAAACCTGTAATGGCAGAATCATTAATGTATTCTGCAACGTTCTGGTTTGACCTTTCGTTACCTGCCTGTGACTGAGGAGTGACAAAAGTCCTTAAGATATTGTTTCTAAATATTTCAGTCTGTCTAGTGTAGTCTGACTGGTAGTTGTTACCCCCTAAGATTTTACTTTCAATCCCTGGAGGTACAATAGCTACATTTGAATTCACGGTTGTTCCATAATCAGCATAAAGGTTTTCCTTAGCGGTTGAAGACAACTCCATGATTATTGGCTGGCCATTCCCATCCAGTGAAGGCTTGACTTCAATGATGTTGTCCTTGTTGATACGTTCCACCTGATTTCTTTCGAGATTGCATTTGTGGTAGATATCATCAAGACAATTTAAAATTATACTTTGTGCTTCCGAGTAAATCTCATTGTACATGAAGTTAATCACTTCATTTGGTTCGTATTTAACAGTTAATGTTCCCTCCTCAACACTGACATAATTATCAAACTCCTCAGGTGATCCGTTGACAATATCTTTAGGCATCTCATGCAAGTATAGCTGCACTTCATTGTCATCATTGAACTCCTTTTTCAAACCATATCCGTGAGCACCGATTTCAAGAAATATTGGCTTTATGTATTTTCCTATGGATTTGTCCCATCTCTGTACAGGTTTGATTAAGCCTTCACCATCAACCATTCCGCCCTGAAGGATGTTTTTAGCAATTTGGCGAATGTCGATTTTTCGAGCCCACAATATTAAAGTCAATTTCTGCTCCTGTGATAACTTGTTTTCCTTATCAACAAGAACCACATTAACATTAGCTTTATCAATTCTGTTTTTCAAAATTCCTGAAGTGTAACCGTCAAGCTTGACAGCATAACGTGCATTAGCTATTGTTTTGTTGATGACTGGCGGAAGTGCATCCGGCAAATCAAGGCCAGTATTGATTCCATCAACTCTAGGTTGCCTTTCACTTTCACCCCAATAGCTGCGATTAGTGTTGTACTGTTCCACACGGTTGTTCTGTAATCTGGTTTTAATGTAATCAGTAATTCCCATAACAATCATTTCCATTACAATTTTTTATTATATTATTTATTATATTTTTTATATAAAATAAGTAATAAAACTTATGTGAATTAATTAATATGTTCTAATAAAAACGAACAATTAATATACATGTAAAAACATACTAACAAATTAAAGTTAGAGAACAAAGATTAAGACATCCACACCATAAGAAATAAGAAATAAGAAATAACACCAATTTATTACTTAAAAAAAGTATACTCGCATTAGTAATAATACTACAATTAAATTAAATGGAGTGAAAAGCAATGAGTGAATATATAAAACATCCAGTTGTATTCTTGTCATATGCAAGAACAAGTCAAGAACATATAGAAAAAATAACTAATTTTGCATCAATGTTACGAAAAGATGGAATTGATGCTAAACTTGATGAATGGGATTTGAAAGTTGGACAGGATCTTTATTTTTTTATGGAAAACAACATTAAACGAGAATCTGATAACGTGTTGCTCATATTAACTAAAGAATTTGTTGAAAAAGCAAACAAAAGAAAATCTGGCGTAGGAACTGAAATGCAACTCGTAAGTAAAGAAGTATATGATGATGTAAAACAAGAGAGAATCATTCCTATTGTTTGGGAATGTGATGAAAAAGGAGATCCTTACATACCCGATTTTTTAGAAACAAGATTATACATTGATTTATCATCAAATGAGAAATTTGGTGAAAATTATGAAACTTTACTAAGGACATTATATAACAAACCAAAAAATCCAAAAGAAGATTTAGGTGAAATGCCAGAATGGCTCAATGACACAAATAAATACTATCCTAAAACAAATGAAGTAATCAAAAGATTTAGTTATTCCGTAGAACATCATCCAGACAACATAAATCCAATAATGGAAGAATTTTATGAAGAGTATTACGAATATCTAAAAACATTTACTCTAGAATACAGTTCAAAGGATACTGAAACAATTGTCAAAGAAATGTATGAAAATTTAGAAGAATATCAGCAGTTAAAAAATGATTTTGAAGAATTCAGTGATATACTAACTAAAAAAGGCAAATATTATGATGTAGATTACCGTATTATAGTGGACTTTTTAGCACAAGTCCACTCACTTACATTTAACTCCGGAAATGGAGAAAGTATGAATACCTATGACAGATACAAATTTGCTTTCATATTAAGAGAATTATTTTTATATCTAATAGCTTACGGATTAAAAAATAAGAACTATAACTTAATAGTCGAGTTGTTACACTCCCCATACTATCTAAATGATATATACAATCAACAAAAAGGCACACAACATTTTGTTGACCTTGATATACGAGAACAAGTCGATATGAACAATTATATAGATTATTATTATAAAAAAATTGATAAATTGCAATATCCTTCACCTTTAGGACAATTATTAATCAGTAGATTGCCCAATAAGCTTAAACCTGAATATTTAATTGATGCAGATTTATTGTGTTGTTATGTGTCATTTTTAAATAAAGAAGAATATGAAAATGAATTTTGGTTCCCATATACTTATGTCAACAAAGGAAGAGGTGCAAGTTTTGGAATATTTAGAAAATTAACATCCAAAAAATATTTTGAAGAAGTTAAAGGAATATTCAATGTTGAAACAATTGAAGAATTTAAAACCAAAGTCATATCCACTAATGATTCATATCTAGGACGAGGCAAAATGAAACTAAGCACTTCATTTGAACATGTACGTCCTATTGAAGATTATATAGATTTAAATGAAATTGGTTGTGAAAGATAAAAATAATAGCGTGATAAAAATGAAATTAAAAGAAGTATTAGATAGAGAATTAAAAAAAGAAGACATCAGTGAAATAACATTTATTTCTGTGCATGGAATTGAAACAACTGTAAGCAAACATGATAAATTAAGAGAAGAAAATGATTTATTATATATAATACGGGAAAGTGGAGAAATAGAAATAATTCTATTCACTGATGACATCTTCAAAATAAAAATTAATAAAATACATACCATTTCAGCAGAGGACATATATGCTGGATGAATAAGCAATTAGGAGCAAGATAATATGGCAAATGAATCTTTGTATTTAGAAATAATGAACTTAATAAATAGTAAAACTGAAGGGCAATATTGGGATTTCAAAAGAGAACCCCATGAAGATAATAAAACATTAGTACATGATATTTTATGCTTAGCTAATGCAAAACATGATGGAGATCGATTTTTAATCATTGGTGTTGATGATCCATCAGAAGATTGTAAAATTATTGGTTTAGATGGAAATACGCCTAAAAGAAAAAAAGAAGCTGATTTGAATGATATATTAAATAATATAGAATTTAGTGGTGGAAATATCCCTATTGTTAATGTTCGCACATTGAATATGGGCAATAAAGAAATTGATGTGATAATAATAAAAAATACTATGAATAAGCCTTATTATTTAGAAAAGAATTATGGTATTGTAAAAGCATATCACATTTATACAAGAACCGGTGATAGGAATACTCCTAAAGACAAGAATGCAAATTTTACAGATATTGAATATATGTGGAAAGAACGTTTTGGTCTTAATTTAGATGTTGAAGAGAGATTCGAATTATGCTTAGATGATATTGATAATTGGATGGATGAATTTGAAACTAAAGAAACTGCATTGTATAAACCCGTGCCAGAATTTTCAATTGAATTAACCGAATTTAATGAAAGTGATTATGTAGAACCATTCAACACATTTTATTTAGATAATTCCCTTCTGTACGGCAATATATTATTTAAATATAATTCTAATGTCATATTTCAATGCGAGTATGCTTATTGTGATGGTGGTGGACTTTTAATTCCAGTGCCTAAATTATATAGCTACCCTGACAAAAATGGTGAAAGTGTTGAGTTTTATTATTACAATTTAGATGCGATTGAAGGTAAATTTGCAAAATTAATAAGTAAGGATAGTTTTGATTTTAGATGTAGAATTCGTAGCTTCCCATTTATCATAGTGAAAAATGAATCCATATTAAATAATTTTGTTGAATATTTAAAAGACAATGTAACTAAATCAGATATTCCTTCAAATACAATGTTCAATACAGAAGACCCTAATAAATATACTTCACCAGTAAATTTAGATAGCTTAGTTTATATTGAATCAGTATTTGATGAATGGATATTAGATTATGAAGAGATTTAAGTGGAGATATATTTTATTCTCCACACCATTATCCAAAAATCAAACAAGATTAGCTGTATGGACTCAGCATATTTTTCCGCCTGAACATTATTAATCTATCTGTCTTTTGATGTGACCTATCAATAACAAGATTTTTCATCATACTCGTTCAGGTTCCATTTAGCAATTTCAGGTTCTATTCCGTGTAATTCTAACTGAGTTATTATTTAACTCCTTAATAATTCTCTTCTACCTCGCCAGATTAACTGGCGCTGCCTTTTTCTCAATTCCTTATATTGCCAATACATCTGTGATGTGACATATCCATGCTGCCTTCTAAACTCATCTATCCGGACAATTCCTGCTTGCACAATAGCTGCTTCGCATTCATGCCAGCAGTAGTATGGATGGTGGCAGGCAATATCATGTTCTGAAGCCAATCCCGTTTTGCAGTTGTTACAGTAATCTACAAACCACATCTCTTCTTCCCTTTCTCTTTTTTCTTTTTTGGCTTCAATTATCTGTTGTTTTATAGATTTCATAAAAATCAATTTTTATAAAAACCTTAAAAACCATGAAAACTATTGAGAACTTTTGGGATGGTTTTTTTTAAAAACTCTTTGAAAATCTTTAAATCAAATAATAATGATTCTCCTTAGTTTTCACAAAAATGAAATTTTAAAAAACCATATTTTTCCAGAGTATGCGGGGACAGTTGTTAAACTTGCCCCCGCTTATCCTCAAAACCTTAGTTTTTTAATAAAATCCTCATCATCAAAACCGACACAAAATCCTTCAATTACTCTAAAAACAACTGTAAGCAATTTTTTATAAAAACTTTTTAAAAAGTTTTTTAAAGTTTACATGGTTTTTATAGTTTTTTAGTTTTTTTGGTTTTCATGGTTTTTTCAGTTTTTTGGTTTTTTATCTATCCATGTTGGTTTTTTAACCGTTGAATCAAAGTTCATAATACTTAACCCCTCAACAAATTTATCTTCCTTCATAATGTCTACAACCCATTCGCCAATCTCATAGCAGATGTTTTCATATGTTGAATCGTCAATGTGCTTTAAGTCATAGTTTATGGATTCAACTTCACTTTTGGCCAGATCATATACATTGGATCTACCGACACGGCTCGTTATCTGTAGAAATCCCTTGTCTGCAAGTTCATACATGTATTTCCTTGCTGATGCCTTACTCAGTCCGAGGCTCTGAAGTGAGAAGTAATCGTTGGTTGTGATTCCCATATCCAGCACTTCCCTATCCTTGCTCATTCTCCACTCATCAATATTATTTCTAATATCGTTAAGGACTTCAACCGCTTTGGGAGCAAGGTTGGCTGATATGCTTTCCTTGTATGGCTTAAGCAGGCTCATAAACAGCTGCACATCTGCAATATTTGTCAATATCACCTTCTTTCCGCCAATGTCATAGACTTCATGGTTGTAATAGTTCAAGGCCGTTATTGTTTTTAAAAGTCCATTGAACTTGTCAAAATCCCTTTTATAGAAAGAAGAGTTTTTAAGGAAGTTTATGACAAAATATACATATGGATTAATCACCACAATATCTTCAAAGACTTCTTTAAGGTGCAGCAGCATGTATGGCACTAGCTCAGCTTCCCTTTCATATTGCTTTAGAATCTTGTAGCTTCGTCCATGCTTGAATTCCAGTGCACTGTTTCTTTGATTGAATATCTTTTGGTTATCCATTCTTGGAGTGATAAAGATACTTCTGCTCATTTCCTGGTCATCAAAATAATGGTTAGGCACTGTAGTGTATGTAAGACAGGGCCTGCCGACAAGCTCCAAATCTTTTACATCCCATCCTCCTTCACCATCGGAAATGTTTAAAGGCTTGTTTAGAAAGCCGTCGGATTGGAGTTCCTTCATTAGGTTTTTAGACTCTTCCATGAATTCATGGTCGTTGCTTCCACCCATATCTCCATAGTTAACGATTTTACCGTCATAGAAATATTTGTCCTTTTTGGCACGGTTGAAGAGTGCCGCTTCAGTGATTTTCTTTTCATTGACAACAAATCTTTTAGGAATCAGTTTCAGTGCGGTTTCCTGGATGTGGGATTTGCCGCTGCTTGCCTCACCCAGACATATTACTGATACCGGATTTTGCAAAATGACTTGGCCTGCATATACAGTAAATGCATAAAGAATATTGTTGCGTTCACCTGCTGTAAACCATTCAACAATGCTTCCAATATAAATCAATGGACAGTCCAGTGATTGCAGTTTAGTGATAGCTTCCTTTAATTTGGAGGCATCTTTTTGCTGTTCGGCCTGCTTTTTGTCAGCTATTTCCTGCTCAATTACCGATAGTTCATTTTCATAGTTAAGCTGCAATAGCTGTTTTAGTTCACTGAACTGGTTATTGACCTGTCTGGGTTTGAGGTCACCTTTAGGATTTACGATTTGTTTGAACTGTCTTGCGACATTACTTTGGGAAGATAATGTAGCTGGAGATTTATTAGTATACTCTCCAATTTTATTACCGTACCTGTTTTTAAATACATATGTAACCTTATCCACATTCTTTTTGTTGATGATTAGGGTTATTGTATCCTTTGTCGGTAATTCAGCTACATTACTCATGTTTATACTCCATTTACTTTACTTGGACATCACGTACAATGAAACTGTAATAGATGTAGCTTCCGGATTTCTCTTTAACCTGTATGGTCATTTCATTTAAGCTATTGACGAATTCACGGTATTCTGCAAGGTTGACGTTTCTAAGGATATTGGATCTGCCTACTGAACCTGCATTTTCCAATTCTAAGATAGAGGTTATGAAGTCAAAGAGTACGCTTCCTTTTCTGATGTTTTTGTGAAGGTCGCCGTCATTTTTAAGATTCACGTTTATTTCAACGTATAGTTTTTCGCTGTCTTTGAAAATGAATAACTTGAAACGGTTTACGGTTTTTTCCTCACCGTCATCATCGAAAGTGTATGATGTGACTGATGACATTTCAGGTCTGCCGGTTATTAAAGTTCCATCTTCAAAGTCTCTTAGTTCGGCTTTTTCATATCCGTCTGGTATTTCAACTATTTCTTCAAAGTCCAATTCTGTTCCGGTAAATATGGTTTGTTTTGTGTTTTCAAAACTCATTTTAATTCTCTCCTAAAAAATTTTTAAGAGGAGTTATCCTCTTTTAGAAATTTTGATTGAGTTACAATCTTTTCTGCTGTCATTTCTTCTGCTGATGTTTCACCTGCACCTATCAGTTCAGCTATTGCACGATTGGTTGCACGGGTCTTTGCGGTTGACATTATTGTGTGGTCTGACACTTTGTCTTTTCCTTTCTCAGACCTTGAGCATAGTGCATCTGATTCTACACTTCTGCCGTTAGGCAAGGTTGCGCGCACGCAGTAGTATGCTTCTCTGATTCTGCCCATTTTGGTTCTCTCCAAATCACGGTCAATGATTTCAGTATCAACATTGAATGCACGAGATAGCTTTTGCCATGCTGATTTTTTCTTGAAGTGTCTTTTCACTTTAACGTAGTTTCCGTCTTCGTCTTTTTCCTTGACTATGATTTCCTGATAGTCACTGTCATTGAGTAATCCTTTACAGAGTTTTTGATAAGCGTCCCACTGTTCAATAGCTACACCAACATCCGGGATATTATCAGCAGCAGCGACAATTTCACTCACTTGTGGTTCTTCTATTAGTTCTGCTTTTACCATTTTTTATCACCTTGAAAAATTTGGGAGGATTAATTTATAATCCTCCTGTACTTGTTGCTATTCCAATCCAGCCGATAGCCACGGCAAATAACATGCTTCCAATAAAAATCATTTTTGGATTGGGATCCATCGGTTCTTCTTTTGGATATAATCTAGCTGGTTTAGGCATACTGACCAACTCTCCTGATGCAGACCTCAATAATAAAATTCAAGTTAATTATTGTAGTTCTTCCATCGTTTTTGTGAATAACAACTGTTTTACTGTCCGGAAAATTCAATTCATCTGATTTCATTACCGCACAATACGGATTTTCATTTGCAGATACAAATGCAATGAAATGTCCTTCATCCAAATTCTTTTGCATTTCAAGAATTGCCTTTTCCATGTCAGTCACTCCTGTTTTTCCTGAATCCTACAATGTAGGCTTCTCCTCTTATGAACTTGATGAATCCTGTATCCCCAGCTGTTGCATATTGGATTAACGGCAATAGCTTGGAGTGTATTGCTGTTTGGTATGCCTTTTTTCCACCGTCCACCAATACGATACCCTCATCATCGATATAGAGGATTTCCTG
>Ga0247609_10003631_pt1 | contig 15596 bp, 10 predicted proteins | sample 172DNAGHGlowgp2_FD_193487 | JGI IMG/M metagenome (GOLD analysis project Ga0247609, IMG submission 193487) | Sheep rumen microbial communities from Palmerston North, Manawatu-Wanganui, New Zealand - 1728 DNA GHGlow gp2 | ecosystem: Host-associated > Mammals > Digestive system > Stomach > Rumen ...
GATCATGGTGAACTACCAGCCCAAGCTGCACTTCTTCAGCGAGTGGTGGAAACAGCTCTACGGCGAGTCTGAGGGTAAGGACAAGAAGGGTATCTTCCCCGCCAGCGTCGACTTCACCACCGACCTCCACTCCATGGGCCAGTGGATCCAGGACGGCGAGCGCACCATCTTCGAGACCGTCATCTCCATCGAACAGCCCAACAGCAAGCTGCTGTTCCCCAGCGACGACGAGAACCTCGACGGTCTGAACTTCCTCGCCGGCAAGCGCGTGGACGAGGTGAACAAGATGGCCGAGCTGGGCACACGTCTGGCACACGTCGACGGTGGCGTTCCCAACATCCGCGTCTCCGTGCCCGAACTGAACGCCTACTACATCGGACAGCTCATCTACTTCTTCGAGATTGCCTGCGGCATCAGCGGCAACCTGCTCGGTGTGAATCCGTTCAACCAGCCTGGCGTCGAGGCTTACAAGAAGAATATGTTCGCCCTGCTCAACAAGCCCGGCTACGAGGCCGACTCGAAGGCTATCCAGGAGCGGCTGGCTAAAGAGAATTGACAATTGATAATGGAGAATGGATAATTAAGAAATGGAAGAAATTGTCAATTATCAATTATCCATTGTCAATTACTTAACCAAGCACGGCTTTGAGCAGTTTGAGCCCAAAGCCGTGCTCTTCGACATGGATGGCGTGCTCTACGACTCCATGCCGCGTCATGCCGTGGCCTGGCAGCAGTCGATGGCGAAGTTCGGCATCAAGATGACCGAGGCCGACGCCTACGCCACCGAGGGAGCCCGCGGCATCGACACCATCCGCACGATGGTCCGCCAGCAGCGCGGCGAGGACATCACGCTGGAGCAAGCACAGGAGATGTACGACGAGAAGACGCGCCTGTTCCACCTGATGGACGTGGCGCCCCTGATGCCCGGCATCCTGAGACTCATGGAGCATATCCACCGCCAGGGGCTGCGCATCGGCGTGGTGACGGGCAGCGGCCAGCGCCCCCTCATCAACCGTCTCTTGACTGATTTCAAGGAATATCTCGACGAGCAGCACATCGTGACGGCCTACGACGTCAGTTGCGGCAAGCCCGCGCCCGACCCTTATCTGATGGGGATGCAACGGGCAGGCACCGAACCCTGGCAGACGGTTGTCGTGGAGAACGCCCCGTTGGGCGTCCGTGCCGGCGTCGCGTCACGTGCCTTCACCATTGCCGTCAACACCGGTCCCCTACCCGACGCCGTACTGCTCGATGCCGGCGCCGACAAACTCTTCAAGCGGATGACCGACCTCCGCGATGCCTGGCCACAATTGTTCTAAACAATTCGAGGTACGAGGTGCGAGGTACGAGGTACGATCAGACCTCGTCGCTATCGTCGTCGTGCTCACCAGTCCCGCTGGTATCCATCTCAGAGTCCTTTTCTATGCTGACGTTTCCGAAGTTGTCGATCGTCACCTTCAGGGGGATATACTCATCCGTCTGAGGCAGGCAGACGCTGGCGGCAAACTTCAGCCGTTCGCCGTCCGCCTTGTCGAACACCAGTCCCTCGAGAATGCCGTCCTGACGGAAATGGGCGTCGATATACGCGTCGAAGCTCGCCTTGGTAAACGTCTTGCTGATGGCCACCGAACCGTCGGCGCGGCGAACGGTCACCGAGATGCGGTTATCGACGAACGTCTGTCCCGTCTCGTCCTTCACCATCGGCAGGCTGTCGTTGGCCGTCCGGTTCACTTCCACCCTGTACGTCTTGCCCAGCCAGTTGATGTTGCGCGTGTCGTTATAGGGTTGCATGCTCACGGGTCCCGACGGCTGCTTGATCTCCACCCTCGGGGCTATGATGTCCTGCGTTTGTTTCTTCTCTTTACAGCCCGCGATCAGCGTCGTTGCCGTCAGCAGGGCGATGGTTAATTTGCTCTTCATTGTTCAGTTTTTTGTTAATGACCGTGCAAAGGTACGAAAAAAATTCTTACCAACACAAAAAAAAGCCCGCCAATTTCTCGGCGGGCGGGCGTTATCCGTTGTCTTTTACCTAAGTCAATACGCTATGTACAGGCACGCTTGCCTCATGAAAAACACTATGTTAACCTAATTTCTTATCCTATTCGTTGTTCCTTCTCTGACGGTCGCCACGAGGTCTGCCGCCACGACGGCCGCCTTCCTTCATGCGCTTCTCCTGATCCTCCTTGTAAGTCTTATACTGCTCGGGCGTCAGGATGGTCTGCAGCTCGGCGTCATACTGCTTCATGGCCTCTGCCTGCTCCTTGCGCTGGGCCTCCATCTGCTGCTTCATCTCCTCGGTCATCTCCGGGCGCTGGGGGCGCTGGCCACGCTGGCCACGCTGACCGCCGAAACCGCCGGGGCGTCCGCCGAATCCACGGCCCATCTTGTCAGCATATTTCGTATTGAGTTCGAGCAGCTTAGCAGCCTGATTGCTGTCCAGTCCATACTTCTTGACGGTGTCATCGGTACGGTGCTTCACCATCTCCGTCCTGTCCATCTGGGGACGCTCAGGTCGCTTACCATTGTTGTCATCCTGTGCCTGTGCGGCGGTCATTGATATGAGGGCTACGAAAGCCAAAATCATCTTTTTCATTGTCTTGGGGTTTTTAAATTGTTATACTTTTTGGTTGTTTACGTTTGCTACAGCTCGGCCCCGGGTTGCTTTGCTGTGAACTATCTTTTTGACGCTGAATAGAGGTAAAAGTTTAACCGATGGCGATTTTTTTACTTTTTTTTCGTCGAAATCACATTTTTTTTGTACCTTTGACGCGCAATTTGGAAGCGTATGAGACAATTCATGGCCATAATCATAGCCACAACGGCCCTGTTGCAGGGGTGCAGTTGCCAGGGCGATGACAGCCAGAATACAGACGCGGCCGTCTATCAGAGCATAGACACCGTGCCCATGCTCGTTATGCAGATACAGCAATGCGCGCGCCTGTACACGACGGAGTACAAGGTACACAAGATCGTCACCCACGACGATGTCGTACGCCTCAGGGGCAGCCTGCTGAAGCAGGACATCAACATCCGCCTGCCATTGGGCGACCGCAAGGTGGCCATCCCCATCGACGCCACGCTGAAGGCCTACATCGACTTCGGCAGTTTCAGCGAGGCCAACATCGAGCGCGACGGTCAGCGGCTGACCATCCTGTTGCCCGACCCCAAGGTGGAGCTGACCAGCTCGAAGGTGAACCAGCAGGAGATACGCACCTACGTGGGACTGGTACGCGCCGGCTTCAGCGACGCCGAGCTGTCGAGCTATGAGCAGCAGGGGCGCGAAGCCATCATCCAGAGCATCCCCCAGCTGGGCATCATCGACGCCGCCCGCGCCGGTGCCGCCCGTGCGCTGGTGCCGATGCTGGTGAAGATGGGCTACCGCGAACAGGACATCACCGTCGCCTTCCGTCGGGACTTCAATCCGTTTAACATCCGCAAACTAATCGAGGTATGAAGGAGAAGATGACGCTGCTGATACGGGTGCTGACGCTGGTGGCTGTGGTGACGCTGCTGTGGTGGCTGCTGTTCTGCGAGAAGGACAACCACCTGAGCCTCGAGAGCGACAGCCTCATCAACCCCACCCCCGAGCAGATACAGACCATCAAGTCCATCGGCGAGTGGGAGTTTCTGAGCATCAGCACCGAGGAACTGGTAGACACCGTGCGGCGCAGCCTGCTGAGACGCGACGAGCTGGCACGCATCTACTACGGCACGCTCCGCTTAGGCTTCAACATGAAGGATGTCGAGATCAGCACCCAGGGCGACTCCGTCCTGCTGACCCTGCCCCGCATCGGGCTGCTCGACCGCGACTTCATCGACGAGGCCCGCACGAAGGCGTTCCACGAGTCGGGCACCTGGACGGCACGCGACCGCGAAGCTCTCTACCAGAAAGCCCGCCGCCAGATGCTGCGCCACGCCCTGACGCCCGCCAACATCAAGACCGCTCAGGACAATGCCGACGTCCAGATGCGACGCATGATGACGGCGCTGGGCTATGAGAAGGTGACCATCAAGAGGGAATAGTGATAAGAAGAAACTATGGAACAAGTGAACGAGATACTGACAGAGCTGAGTAGCCTGCTGTGGGGATGGCCGATGATCATCCTCCTGCTTGGTACGCACCTGTACCTGACCGTCATCCTGCGCTTCCCGCAGCGGCATATCTTCACAGCCATCAAGCTGTCGGTACGCCGCGACCCCGGCGCCACAGGCGACGTGTCGCAGTTTGGCTCGCTGGCCACCGCCCTGGCCGCCACCATCGGCACGGGCAACATCATCGGCGTGGCGACAGCCATCTCGCTCGGCGGCCCCGGCGCCGTGATGTGGTGCTGGCTGACGGGCGTCTTCGGCATCTCGACAAAATATGCCGAGGGACTGTTAGCCATCAAATACCGCGTGAAGACCGACAGCGGACGCATGCTTGGCGGGCCGATGTACGCCCTGGAGCGCGGACTGGGCTGGCGGTGGCTCGCCATCCTCTTTGCCGCCTTCACCGCCTTGGCATCGTTTGGCATCGGCAATACCGTGCAGGCCAACGCCATTGCCACCGTCGCCAACGAGACCTACAATATCAGTCCCTACCTGACGGGCGCCGTCGTCTGTATGCTGACGGCTGCCGTCGTCCTGGGCGGCGTCAAGAGCATCGCCCGCGTCTGTGGCCTGCTCGTGCCGTTCATGGCGCTGTTCTACGTCATCGGCTGCCTATATATCCTGACCATCAACGCACACTACCTGTGGCCCGCCGTCGAGCTGATTGTACGCAGCGCCTTCAACCCCTCGGCGGCTGGCGGTGGCTTCGTGGGCGCCACGGTGATGATGGCCGCCCGCTACGGCATCGCCCGCGGACTGTTCTCGAATGAGTCGGGCATGGGCTCGGCACCCATCGTCGCCGCAGCAGCACAGACGCGCAACCCCGTTCGCCAGGCCCTGGTATCGGCCAGCGGCACGTTCTGGGACACGGTCGTCATCTGTGCCCTCACCGGACTTGTCATCGTCAGCAGTATCATCGCCTACCCCGACATAGACTTCGCTAACGGCGCCACACTAACCAAGGCCGCCTTCTCGAAGATTCCCGTCGTCGGCACACCGCTGCTGACCTTCGGACTGCTCACCTTCGCCTTCTCCACCATCCTCGGCTGGTGCTACTACGGCGAGCGTGCCGTTGAGTACCTGCGCGGACAGCGCTGGGTCATCGCCTACCGCTCGCTCTACATCGTCGCACTATTCATCGGCAGCATCATGAACCTCACCGTCGTGTGGAATCTGGCCGACTGCATGAACGCCCTGATGGCCATCCCCAACCTGCTCTCGCTGCTCTTCCTCAGCAGCATCATCGTCCACGAGACACGCAAGTACCTGTGGCGCGGACGTCTCGACCGCGAGATGGAACGTACGGTGAAAACCGTCGCCCTGCTCTGCCTGCTGGTAGCAACAGCCCAGCAAGCCAGCGCCCAGGACAAGAGGCATGCGCTGAACAAGCGCATCGACAGTCTCCTGACGCAACGCTACAACCAGGCAAATATCGACACCAACTACATCAGCCGTCCGACAAAGAAATGGGCCCTCTCGGCACGCCTCAACTTCTCAGGCTCAGGCATCGAGGTCAAGGGCGTGGACAAAGGGCAGCAAGTCCACTCACAGATGGATGCCGACTACAAGTCGACACTCTCGCTGGGCGTGAGCTATCTGGGAATCTCGCTCAACCTCTCGCTCAACCCCGCAAAGATACTGGGGCGCTACGATGACTATGAGTTGAACTTCAAACTGTACGGCAAGCGCTTCGGCTTCGACATCGCCTACCAGGACGCCCATAACTTCAATGGCTGGTTCGACAGCGAGGGACAGGAGCGCATCACGCTGCCCGAAGACATGCTGTCGATGAAGACCCTGAACGTCAATAGCTACTACGCCTTCAACAACCGCAAATTCTCCTACCCCGCCGCCTTTGCTCACAGCTACATCCAGCGCCGCTCGGCAGGCAGCTTCCTGCTGGGCGCCTCGGGACAGGGACAGCGCGGCGAGGTGAAGGGTGAAGAACCCGTCAAGTTCTCGATGACGAACATCGGCATCGGCGCGGGCTACGGCTTCAACTTCGTACCCGCCAAGAAATGGATGATACACTTATCGTGCCTGCCGACGTTCATCGTCTACAGTAACACGTCGCTGACAGTCAACGACGACCGCGTGCCCCTGCACTACCACTTCCCCGAGGTCATCATCGCGAGCCGCGGCGCCATCGTCCATCAGGGCAACCGCCATTTCTACGGCATCTCTATGTTGTTCAACTTCACCAATATCGGCGAAGAAGAAAGCCTGTCGGTCAACAACATCAAGTGGCTCACCCGCGCCTACTACGGTATCAGACTATAATAACACATCAATAATTAACAACTAAAATTCAAGCAAATGAAAAAGAAGAATTCCATGTCATGGGTTTGCCTGCTGGGGGCCGTCGCCGGACTCGCCTCTTGTGGACTGGATATGCCCAAAGAAGAGAAAACATCGTATGAGACAATCACCATCGCCAAGACAGACATCGACGTGCCGGTCAAGTTCAGCGCCAAGATGAAGGGTCAGACGGACGTGACCATCACACCGCAGGTGAGTGGACAGTTGACGAGAATCTGCGTAGTCGAGGGTCAGCAGGTGAAGAAAGGCCAGACGCTGTTCTTGATCGACTCGCGCAATGCGCAGCTGAACTTGGAAGCTGCCCAGGCCAACCTGCAGGCAGCATTAGCCTCGGAGAACAGCGCCAAGCTGGAGTTTGAGTCGAGCAAAAACCTATACGAGAAGAAGATCGTCAGTAAGTACATGCTCGACAACGCAGAGAACTCGTACAAGCAGGCACAGGCTTCTGTAGCACAGGCCCGCGCATCGGTGAACAGCGCCAAGGTGGACTTGGGCTTCTGCACCATCACGGCGCCGGTAGCTGGCGTTATTGGCGAGATTCCCGTGCGCTCGGGCGACCAGGTGTCGCAGGGCACGCAGCTGACGATTGTGAGCGGCAACCTGCAGATGGATGCTGAGTTCTCGGTGCCTGAGACGCTCATCGAGAGCATGGTATCGGCGGGCGCAAGTGCCTCCGACAAGGATAAGGCACTGGCCACGTTGCCCGACGCCACATTCATCATGAAGAATGGTACGGAGTACAAGCACAAGGGCCGCGTCAGCAGTCTGACGGGTGTGGTGAATGCTACGACCGGTACGCTTGCTGTCAAGGCCACGTTCCCGAACTCAGAAGGCCAGCTCATCTCTGGTATCCAGGGCACGGTGATGATTCCTTTTACCGAGAACGATGTGATTGTCATCCCACAGGTGTCCGTCGTGAAGCTGCAGGACAAGCAGCAGGTGTATAAGGTCAAAGCCGACAGCACGGTGACGGCCGTCACGGTGAAGACGGAAGACATTGGCAACGGCCAGGACTTCATCATCAGGGAAGGCCTGAACGTAGGCGACAAGATTGTGACCGTAGGCGCCAACAACCTGAGGGAAGGACAACAAGTCATATTCTAAATGAGGAATATTTGTAATAAGTATGAAGAACAATATATTTATAGATAGGTACGTGATGGCGTGTGCCATCAGTATCGTGATTGCGCTCGTGGGCTTCATCTCGATGAATTCGCTGCCCGTAGAGCAATATCCAAATATTGCGCCACCACAGGTGTGTGTGTCAACCTCTTACACGGGTGCCGACCCCAGCACGATTATGAAGTCTGTCATCCAGCCGCTGGAGGAGAGTATCAACGGTGTGGACGACATGACATATATCAGTTCGAAGGCGACGTCGACGGGTAACGTGTCCATCGACGTGTACTTCAAGCAGGGCACCGACCCTGACATGGCGACGGTGAACGTGCAGAACCGCGTGTCGAAGGCACAATCACAGTTGCCCAGCGACGTGACGCAGGTGGGTATTGAGGTGAGCAAGCGCCAGAACAACATCCTGCGCATCCTTGCCATCAGTAGCACTGACGGTAAATATAGCGACGACTTCATCTCTAACTACGTAGACATCAACCTCAAGCCTCGCGTGCAGCGAATAAACGGTGTAGGTGACGTGATGTCACTGGGTAACACCTACGCCCTGCGCATATGGATGAAGCCCGACGTGATGGCACAGTATGGCCTGGATCCCGATGACGTGACGAATGCCATCAACAGCCAGAGCTTCGTGGCTTCCACCGGTACCTTTGGTGAGCAGAGTGAGAATAAGTACCAGTACACGATGGAGTACAAGGGTACGCTGAAGGAGGTCGACGAGTACAAGGACATCGTGCTGAAGACCACCGACGGCGGCCATCTGCTGCGCTTAGGCGAGGTGGCCGATGTGGAGATTGGCGCTCAGAGCTACAGCTTCATCTCAAACGTGAAAGGCAAGCCGGGTGCCATGATGCTGATCTTCCAGGCACCGGGTGCCAATGCAACGGAGGTGAATGCGCGCATCGACAAGATGTGTGAGGAAGTGATGAAGACCATGCCTGCAGGCCTGGAAATCTCCACGATGATGACCTCGGACGACTTCCTCTTCGCTGCCATCCACAACGTGGTTGAGACGCTGATCATCGCCATCATCCTGGTGATCCTCGTGGTGTTCTTCTTCCTGCAGAACTTCAAGGCTACGATTATCCCGTCTATCTCGATTGTCGTGTCGCTGATGGGTACCTTTGCCGTCGTCTCGCTGGCAGGATTCACGCTGAACATTCTGACGCTCTTCGCCCTTGTGCTGGCCATCGGTACGGTGGTCGACGACGCCATTGTGGTGGTCGAGGCCGTGATGGGTAAGATCGAGTCGGGCATCACCGACGCCAAGGAGGCCACGCGTCAGGCCATGAGCGAGGTGTCGGTAGCCGTCATCTCGTGTACCTTAGTATTTATGGCCGTATTCATCCCCGTGACGTTCATGGGAGGTACGTCGGGTACGTTCTTCACCCAGTTTGGTGTGACGATTGCCTCGTCTGTCGGTCTGTCGTGTATATCGGCTTTGACACTCTGTCCGGCCCTCTGCGCCATCATGCTGAGAGTGACCGATGGCAAGAAGGAAGGCAAGAACCTGACCTACTACACCAAGAAGGCCTACGAAGCCAGCTATAACGCCATCTTCGCGAAATACTCGAAGTCGGTGCAGAAGTTCATCAAGCGTCCCGCACTGGCTTGGAGCCTGCTGGTGGTCGCTGCCCTGTTGCTGTTCTTCTTCATGAAAAACCTGCCGTCGGGCCTCGTTCCGCAGGAGGACCAGGGCGTCTTCCTGGCCGAAATCCAGGCACCTGAGGGCTACACCCTTCAGCAGACCGACGAACTGATGAAGCAGGTGGAGGAGAAGGTGAATAAGATACCCGAGCTGGAGAACTACGCCATATCGAGCGGTTATGGTCTGATTTCGGGCTATGGCTCCAGCTACGGCTTCCTCGCCGTACGCCTGAAGAACTGGGACGACCGTCCGGGCATGAACCACAGCATCGACATGATCCTCTACCGCTTCTACATGGACTGTCTGACCATCAAGAATGCGAGGGTGATACCGTTCCAGATGCCGCAGATTCCCGGTTACGGTTCGAGCAACGGCGTGAGCCTCATCGTCCAAGACCCCACGGACGGCAACCTGTCAGAGTTTGCCGAGCGAACAGACAAGTTCCTGGCCAAGCTGACAGAGCGTCCTGAGATTGCCTCGGCCGTCTCTACATACTCTGAGCGATTCCCCAAATACAAAGTTGACGTGGATGCCGCCCAGTGCGACCGCGCTGGTGTGTCGGCCAGGACGGTGCTCAGCACCCTTGGCAGCTACTGCAGCGGAAGCTACATCGGCAACTTCAACCAGTTTGGTAAGGTGTATCGCATCATGTCGGCAGCCACGCCCGAGAGCCGTCTCGACCCGTCGTCGCTGCAGAACATCTTTGTCAAGGTGAAGGGCGGCAAGATGGCTCCCCTCTCCGAGTTCGTCTCGCTGGAGGAGATTGTCGGCCCGTCAAACATCCAGCACTTCAACCTCTTCCAGAGTATCACCACCAGCATCACCACCGCCGGCGGCTACAGCGAGGGCCAGGCCCACAAGGCCATCGAGGAGGTGTTCCGCCAGGAGATGCCCCCCACCGCCACATACGAGTATAGCGATATGTCGCGCGAGGTGGAGGAGTCAGCCAACTCCAACACGACCACGATTATCTACATCATCTGTGTCGTCCTCATCTACCTCATTCTCGCGTCGCTCTACAACTCGTGGTTCACGCCGATGGCCGTGCTGCTGAGTGTGCCTTTCGGACTGATGGGTGCCTTCATCATGGCCTACATCTGCTCGCTGGTCCAGCTGCCGGGTTCCGACAACAACATCTACCTACAGACGGGTGTCGTCATGCTGATCGGTCTGCTCGCTAAGACGGCCATCCTGATTACCGAGTTTGCCTCCGAGCGCCGCGCCCAGGGCATGACCATCGTTGATGCAGCCTTCGAAGCCTGCAAGGAGCGCTTGCGCCCCATCCTAATGACCGTGGCCACGATGATTATCGGTATGATACCGCTGGTCATCGAGGGCGGTGCCGGTGCCAACGGTAACCGTGCTCTCGCCATGGGTGTCATCGGCGGTATGACCGTCGGTACCATCGCCCTGCTCTTCGTCGTACCCGCTTTCTTCATCGTGTTCCAGAAACTGCACGAGCGTTTCCAGGGCAGCACGGTCAAGGCAAAAGAGGAAACAGTATAATTTTCCAACACAGACTACGCGCATGAAAAAGGGATATTCATTATGCCTGGCGTCGCTCCTCTTCGCGGGAGCGACCCTACAGGCTCAGTCCATTACCAGCTCGCAGATGGACGAGCGTTTCAACGACGACAAGATGCCCTACGGCTGGTTTGCCGAGGGTTGGGTCGTGAAAGACAACGTCGCCAAAAAGAAGGGTGGCCCCGACATGACGGAGCTGTTCACCAAGATCATGCAGATGATACCTTATAATAGTGACGAATGGGGATTATGAAAACAATATCAAATATTATCATTGCTGCAGCCGTGGGCATGACGCTCACGGGCTGCGGACTTTACAACAAGTATGAGGCGAAGACCGAGGCTCCTGCCAACGTCTTCGGCTCAAGTAGTGAAATCGAGGCAGCCTCAGGCGATGTGTCGCTGGCTCAGATGTCGTGGCGCGAGTTCTTCACCGACCCGCACCTGCAGAACCTGATCGACCAGGCACTCGCTAACAATACCGACCTGAACAGCGCCCGTATCAACATCGAGAAGAGTGAGCTGTCGCTGAAGACGGCCAAGCAGGCTTACCTGCCGTCGCTCTATTTCTCGCCGCAGGGCTCACTGTCAAGCTTCGACGGCGAGAAGACCTCGAAGACTTACAACCTGCAACTGCAGGCGTCGATGGATGTCGACCTGTTCGGCTCTATCACCAACAAGAAGCGTGCGGCAAAGGCCGTGCTGCTACAGTCGCAGATGAGCGAGGAGGCTACGCGCTCCAACCTCATCAGTACCGTGGCACAGCTGTATTTCACGCTTCAGCTGCTCGACCGCGAGCTGGAGATCCTGACCGAGACTGACAGCCTCTGGTATGCGTCGCTGGAGACGGAGAAGGCACTCTATGAGAATGGTCAGGCCTACTCTACCGCCGTCAACCAGCAGGAGTCGTCGTGGCTCAGCGTGAAGACGCAGATTGTCGACATGAAGCGCAGCATCCGCTCCACCGAGAACACCATCTGCAGCCTGCTGTGTATCACCCCGCAGCACATCGAGCGCTCACACTGGGGTGCCTCTGAACAGTATCACTCGGCCGCCGAAGGTAAGCGCATGTTCGAAGAGAAGTACATGAAGATTGGCGTGCCTGCCCAGATGTTGGAGCGGCGCCCCGACATCCGTCTGGCCAACTACTACATGGAGGAGGCTTTCTACAACGTACAGACGGCGCGCGCCGCCTTCTTCCCCAGCATCTCGCTGACAGGAGCGGCCGGTTGGACCAACAGCAACGGTCTCATCGTCGATCCTGGCAAGCTGCTGTTGCAGGCCGTTGCCTCGCTCTCGCAGCCCATCTATGCGCGCGGCAAGATCAAGGCCAACTACAAGTCGGCACAGCTGACTGAGGAGAACCTGCAGAAGAAGTACGTTCAGACCGTCATCGACGCCGGCAACGACGTGAACGAAGCCATAGCCGACTGCCAGGCCGCCCGCGAGAAGCACAACTACTACCACCGCCAGGTGGAGGTGCTCCACGAGGCCTACAATGGCACCCACGAGCTGATGGACAACGGCAAGGCCAGCTACCTCGAGGTGCTCACCGCCCAGGAGTCGCTGCTGAGCGCCCAGCTGAGCGAGGCCGAGAACCTCTACAATGGTGCCCAGGCACTCATCTCTCTCTACATCGCCCTCGGCGGTGGCACGAAGTAAGCTCGAGCGGCTACCGCTTTCAAGAATCAAGGCCGGAATTCCCCTGGGGTTCCGGCCTTGATTCTTGTCATCGACATCGGCGACGCCGTGACCATCGTGAACATACTTGTGGGGAAGGATAGCGTGACGCAGGGGGAAGTACCCCTGTGACACACGCTAATTCCCCCCAATTATTTATTTGGTCTGGAGACGCTAAGATACTTTTTTCGTCATTTATTTGCCAGAAAGAAACTTTTTCAGTATCTTTGCAAACTGACAAAGGAACGCTAAACAATCTATGAGACTATGAATAAAGGAATACCAACCAAAAGCATTTGGGCCGTTTGGTTGCTGATGCTCACCGTAGCCCTCTCTCTACAAGGAATCTGCGCACGAGCAGACAGCATGACCGAAGAACAAGCCAAGGCGAAGGCCCTGAGTTTCTTACAGAAAAGACATCCGGAGGCGACTGGCCGTCGACTGGCAGCAGCACGCATGGATAAAGAGCTGGCGGGTGTCAGCATAGAGGGGCATGCCCTCTACGTATTCAACGTGGGCAACCAGAACGGCTTCATTATCGTTGCGGGCGACGACCGAGCCCGCAGCATCCTCGGCTATACGGATAGCGGCACGTTCGATGCCAATAACATACCGGCCGGACTCAGCGAGATGCTCGCCATCTATGCCCGCCAGATAAAGAGCCTGACACAAACAAGCTCTGTGGGACTGGCACAAGCTGACAGCACAGCGGGACGCACAGGTGCGAAGCGGGCTATGCGGCGCATCAGTAGCAGAATGACCGACGTTGCCCCACTGCTGACCACGACGTGGAACCAGTTCGGCCCCTACAACGACTATTGTCCCACGCTCGATGAAGCGACAGCCCTTACCGGCTGCGTGGCCACGGCCATGGCACAGATCGCCTACTACTATAAGTACCCGACGGGCCAGGTGCCCAGCCTTCCTGCCTACATCTCGTCGACGAACAAGATCAACGTGTCGGCATGGGGTGCTACCACCTTCGACTGGGACAACATGCTCGACAACTACTCGGGCTCATACAACAATGCGCAGAAGGCGGCCGTGGCCACGCTGATGCGTTACTGTGGTCAGGCGGCCCAGATGGACTACGGCTTCACATCGGGAGCCTACAACGGCGATGCGCTCTACGCTTTCAAGGAGAAGTTAGGCTACAGCGCAAATGCCAGCTTCAAGAGTGCTGCCAGCTACAGCGCCAATGGTTGGGAGGATCTTATATATAAAGAGGTACACGCGGGACGCCCCGTCTACTACTCCGCTCTCAATGGCGATGTGGGTTGCGACGTGGGCGGCCATGCTTTCGTCATCGACGGCTATCAGGCCGACGGCAACTACTTCCACGTGAACTGGGGGTGGGGTGGTGCCTGCAACGGCTACTTCAACCTCTTCGCCCTCGACTCCGGGGCTCCCCAGTCGGCACCGACCGCCACAGGCTGGCACTACCAGATGCTGGCCATTGTCGGTCTGAGTCCTGAGACCGTAAACACAGCCAAACTTGTGAAAGACGCCTCCGGCAGCTGGCTCATCACCAGCACCGACGACTGGAACGAGCTCTCTGCGAACCTTGATGCCTACAACGGCGGCTCGTTCAAACTGACCAACGACATCAGCGTGACTACGATGGTGGGAACGAGGGAACAGCACTTCAGCGGAACCTTTGACGGACAAGGACATGTCCTGAATGTCAATATTGAGAGCGACGGATGGGGGGCTGCTCCTTTCAATTACGTCAACTTCGGCACAACGATTAAGAACCTAAAGACAACGGGTACTGTGTCAGGTTCAGATGTACATGCTTCCGGATTGGTAGGAGGTACATGGAATTTTGGGGCCTTTACACTCACCATTACTAACTGCGAAGTAGCAGTGCAAGTTAATGGAAGTGGACACGCAGGGGGCTTTATCGGACATGCTATTTACATGAATCCTGTTTTTACTGATTGCGTATTCTCTGGCATCATCAATGGTAGCCATGACCATGGCTGCTTTGTAGGTTGGAAAGAAGGGGGAAGCCGACCTGTCTATTTCAACTGCCTTTCCATACCAACATCCTTCGAGGGAAGTTATACTTGCGATTTTTCTCATCCCGGCATGGGAACGATAGAAGAATCCACGCTTACAAACTGTTATTTCAATAATGAAAGTGGGTTCAGTTTTACACAAGGACTGGCTGTTACCCCCACCCAATTAGCCAGCGGCTTTGTGGCTTATGCGCTTCAGCATGGTTCACGCGATTGGACAAAGGGGCCGGTTTGGGGCCAAAAGATAGGCACAGACGCAGTGCCTGTGCTGACTACTGACGCAAGCAAGATTGTATATAAAGTACAGTTCTTATTGAATGATCAGGTGGTAAAAACCGTCTTTACCAACGGAGCTCTCGGCGACAAGATGCCCGATGGTAGCGATTTCGGACTGAAGAACACGACCTTCACAAGCAATGGAGCTCCCTTCAGCAGTACCACGCCTATCAGCAGCGACATGATAGTTACTGTAACAGGAACAGCAGCCTATTCGCTGACATTAGGCACATCGGATAATGGTAGTATTAGCATCAAAAATACCACCTGTATGCCTGGCACAGTGAAGAAAGTCACCACCACTCCAGCCAGCGGCTATGTGGTGAGTGCCGTCACGGTGACCGATGCCAGTGGCAAAACACTGCCTGTGACACAGGTCTCTAACAACGCCAATGAATTTGTGTTTGTCTTCCCCAAATCGAGCGTCACGGTGAACGCCGAATTCACTGCTGGGGAAGCAGAACCTACGCGGTTCATCAATGGTGGTGTGACGCTGCCATCGTCATGGCGCAACGGCGAGCAGTCTTGGACAGCCGACACATGGACGATAGTGGGCGAAAGGTATAGTGATATCGACAACATTATTTTGGGAACGCCACCAGTAGACGCTATGGGGCATCAGTGGTATGAGGAAGGTTATGCATTGACCAACAGCGATGCTGATGTGCAGCCCAACGGCAACAGGGTTGTATGGGAGAACCATGCTGCTTCATTCAGGAATGGCGGCGACTACGACTATTTCCGAGCCTGTGGCGGCGGTGATAATATCACGGGCGACTTCTATATCCGCCGCATCTTCACCTTCAATACCGAGACATTGCCAGCAAAGCTTTATCTGTCGTGCAGTTACGACGATTCGCCCGTAGAATACTATATCAACGGTACATTGGTATACAAGGATCACA
>Ga0247609_10003636_pt1 | contig 15589 bp, 15 predicted proteins | sample 172DNAGHGlowgp2_FD_193487 | JGI IMG/M metagenome (GOLD analysis project Ga0247609, IMG submission 193487) | Sheep rumen microbial communities from Palmerston North, Manawatu-Wanganui, New Zealand - 1728 DNA GHGlow gp2 | ecosystem: Host-associated > Mammals > Digestive system > Stomach > Rumen ...
CCAAAAATGTGGGGTGGATAGTGGGATTCGAACCCACGGTCTCCAGTGCCACAAACTGGCGCTTTAACCAACTAAGCTATACCCACCATCTATGGCGCGCCAAAAGGGATTCGAACCCCTGGCCTACTGCTTAGAAGGCAGTTGCTCTATCCTGCTGAGCTATTGGCGCAAAATCGAAAATCCAGTGGAGCGGGTGATGGGAATCGAACCCACGCGACCAGCTTGGAAGGCTGGAGTTCTACCATTGAACTACACCCGCATTTCCCAATGTATTTCATTTTACCATAAGTTATTTTTCTTGTCAATAGCGATTTTAAAATTTTTTACTTTTTTAACGATTAGACCTATGCGATAAATAATTAAGAGAAGTATTCAATAGAGATATTCAATAAGAAAATAGATCTTTTAAGATGAAAAAGCGGATTTTAATAAAACCAAATAAAATGAAAACGTAAAAAAAAGTAAAAAACGTTTAGGACAACGCTAAAAGGCGACAATATATTTGCGAATATCTTGTTAATGCCTTCAACAATAGAAGTGCGGCTTTTATAGTAAAAATAAGACTACAAGCCCAAATAGAATACGTTTCGAAATCTAGAATTGGCGACTCACAAGGAAATTTTGCTCTAAAGACATTACTCGCTATTTTTTGCATAATTGATTCATATTTTCATAAGCAATGTCAATGCAAACTCCCCAGAACCCTAGGTTACAAAAACAATTAGATTGTTTCTGCTTTTTATATCTGGTATAACTATAAATTTATTTTTCTCTACTTTTATCCCACTGCTCCCCCTCATAATTTTGTATTGCTTTTCTTTTAAACTCCTCTCTATAATTTTTTGTCATGAACTTCTTTTTTCACTTTTCACCTTGATATTACAAAAAATAGATGTAATAAAATGAAAAAGAAATAAAATGTCTCAAACATGGAAGCAAAATTAAAGTAAAAAATGTGTTCAACAGAAAAACAAAGATATAAATGCAAAAATTGCAAATGCAATTATACGAAAAATGGACGCAGATATCCAGAATCGGTAAAACAAAAGACGATAAAATATTATTGGGAAAGGATCGGCTTCATAAGAATATAAAGGTTAACGAATATTAGCCATGTGTCAGTGATAAATTTGTTTAAAAAAGTTTGCCGAAAAAATACGAGAAAAAGAGGAAAAAATAAAGACTGACATAAAAACGAGTATTTTTGAGTTTGACAAAATGTATATAAATTTAAAAAACGTCTAACTATGAACAGCGGCAAATAGTCAAGCAAAAAGTTAGTCAGTTTTGAGTTTGGAACAAAGAAAACCAAATGTTTTGAAAATTTATTTTAAAGAATTTCATATATAGCCCCTAACAAATATGTTTAGAAGTATATAATTTGATTGAAATTAGACAAAACTCATACTTGTACCGTTGAAGGAACAACAGATCGTTTCGCAATTATTTAATTTATACTCAATTTATTTGTCCTCCCTTTTGCTTTTAAATGCAAATTTTATTATATCGCAAAGAGAGTTTTATTTTTTCCTCATCGCTTAAGCTTTTCTGAATCACGCCTAAAAGACGTGGTATGTAAAAGCCCTATAATGGCATAAGAGTGCCAATCATCTCAAGACGGCTAACTTTCGCTGCGTTCAAGCCTAAGTGGACTAACTACTTGCAACTCTTAAAAGGGTCAGCATATTCTTTAGTTTTAATTTTATACATAATTTGATCTTCTTTTTCTTGATCTCTGATATACTTATGTATTGTTGCAGTATTTAACTCCACTATGCTTACATAATACCCTTCTGCCCAGAAATGTCTATTCCCAAATTTGTACTTTAAATTTGCACGTCTTTCAAATATCATCATCGCGCTTTTTCCTTTTAGATATCCCATAACCTGTCACACTGTATTTTGGTGGTATCGATAGCAATAAGTGGATATGGTCTGACATCATGTGTCCTTCTATTGTTTTCTATATATTCTCTCTTACTTGGTAATATATTACTTTCCTTCTGTATTTTGGTGTAAATACTATATGATACTTGCAAAACCATTTGCTATGTGATAAACTTTGAGCCATAAACAACACCTTCTGCTTATTTTGGTAGCCTGAACCTCACCATTATATCAAAAGGTGTTGTTTTTTCTTAAGTTTTAATCTCACGCGCTTAGCTCGTGGTTTTTGAAGTATGCGAAGCATATTTCTTCTGTTAAAACATAAAATAACAATAAGCATCCCCCAGCCTAGCTGGGGGGGTATTTCTTTAACGGGCGAAGCCCAGTTCTACTATCAGCCTCTAAAGGAGGCTGATACGGTCTGACACTTGCGAAAAGATTGTTACTTGCTACCCATAAATGGGTCAGCATTGCTAAATGTTAATTGCTCTCCCAATTCATCTTCTTTTAACTGATTTTTTATATATTCTGCAATTCTGTTACTATTCTTTCCTGTCGTATCTACATAGTACCCTTTACACCAAAATTCTCTATTCCTGTACTTGTATTTTAATTCTCCGAATTGCTCATATAACATTGTGCTGCTTTTTCCTTTTAGATATCCCATAAAGCTCGATATTGATATTTTGGGCGGTATTTCTAAAAGCATATGTATATGATCCGGACATACTTCTGCCTCTACTATTTTTACTCCTTTCCATTCACATAATTCTCTTAATATTTTTCCTACTGCCTTTCTTTTTTCTCTATAAAATACTTTCCTTCTATATTTTGGTGCAAACACTATATGGTATTTACAATTCCATTTTGTATGTGATAAACTATGTATGTCATTCATTTTGAATGTCCTCCTTTTGATGTTTTCTTTTGCAGTTTCCAGATCGCTTATCTATTCTACATCAAAAGGAGTTTTTTGTCATTATTACATCGCTTAGCTACACCGAACCCCGCGTCTAACGCGGGGGCTGTATACAAAAAGATCCTTTAGTAACTAGCTAAAGGATCTTTATTAATAATTAATTTTCTTCGTTTTCAGTTTTTACGGTGTAAGTATTTTCAGTCATTTTTAGCGCTGTAGAAAATAATTTGTCAAATGCATCTTTGAAATTAACTTCTTTAAACTTACTAAAAAAGCTGTTTCCGTTTTCAGCATTAACGAACTTACAATCAGGGTCTATAATACACTTGTACCCTGCAGCTAAAGTGCTATATGCGCCTAAACCAATACCCACAAATGAAAGTACTGCAAGAGACTTTCCTACCATGGAGCTAAAAAAGAACGATAGATTGCTTTTTATTTTAGCCCAAGTTGATTTATTTTTGCTTTCTTTCCTCTCGATTTCTCTTTCAAGCTCTGCCTCGCGAATCTTTGCTTCCTTTAAACGCTTTTTTAACTTTTTGTTTTCAGCATAGCACTGTGAATCACTAAAATCATCGTAATATCGATAATCGCTCTGTTTGCTTGCAAAACAAGTTTGAAGTCCGATTGATAAAAATAATGTTGATATGACTAATAAAATCGATAATAGTTTTTTCATTGATGTTACCTTACCTTTTATAATTTTTTTGAAGCTTTCATTTTATTATTGTACCATAAAAAGGCATTGCAGTAAAGAAAGATTCAAAAATTCTACATTTAAACCATATATTATTAAAAAAACGAACCTTTTCAGATGAACTTGTAAAAACTAAAATTTAAAAACTGATAAATTTATTAATACACAAATATTATATTAAAAAAATATGTAAAAGGTTGCACATAAAAAGTTAAAAAACACAGAATACAATAGGTTTTAGTAATGTAAATAAAGGGGAAAAAACAAAGTTTACATAAAATTGGATAGGAGGAAAATTAAAAAATTACTAAATTTTTAGAAGAAAGAGGTTGCAATCTTCCGAATATTTGTGTAAAATATACTTAGGTCAAAATTAATCATTTGATTTTTGTGATTGATGTGAATTACGACCAGAACAATAATATTTTATAAAAAGGAGCAATTTTATGTCTAACAAATTATTTCAAAGCATAGTACATCAAATGCACGATGCAGTTGGAAGAACTATTGGAGTAATAGATGAAACTTCAGTAGTTGTTGCGTGTAGCAATCTTGATCAGATTGGAGAAGTAAAAGAAAATATAACTGCTGATTTCTTTAAACCTTCATCCACTTTTATCATTAATGGCTATACATACAAATCTTTTGATTGCAAAAAACATTCTGAGTATGCAGTATTTGTCAAAGGAGACGATGAAGCAGCTCAAAGATACGTTTCTATATTAGCTATTTCACTCGGTAGCATTAAACAATATTATGACGAAAAATACGACAAAGGAAACTTTATCAAAAATGTCATATTAGATAACATTTTGCCTGGGGATATTTATATTAAAGCGAGAGAATTACATTTTTCAGCAGATACTACTCGTGTATGCCTACTCATTAAAATCACATCAAGAACAGAATATTCAGCTTACGAATTAATTCAAAATATGTTCCCAGATAAGAGTAAAGATTTTGTTGTAAACATAGGCGAAGATGACATAGCTTTAGTTAAAGAAGTAAAGAAAGATACAACACCTGATGATGTAGAGAAACTTGCACAATCTATAGTTGACACTTTACTAAGTGAATACTATATTCATTGTTGTGTAGGTATTTGTTTAGCTGTGTCCAGCATCAAAGATTTAGCTTTTTCGTTCAAAGAAGCTCAAATCGCTATAGAAGTTGGAAAAGTTTTCGATACCGAAAAAACTGTTATAAGATATGATGACCTTGGTATTGCAAGATTGATATATCAATTACCAACAACACTTTGCGAGATGTTCTTGAAAGAAATTTTCAAAAATGGTTCTATAGATTCTCTAGATCAAGAAACATTATTTACGATTCAAAGATTCTTTGAAAATAACTTAAATGTTTCAGAAACATCAAGAAAACTATTTGTACATAGAAACACTTTGGTTTACAGACTAGAAAAAATCAAAAAACTTACTGGATTAGATCTTCGTGAATTTGAAGATGCTATAGTATTTAAAGTAGCTTTAATGGTTAAGAAATATTTGATTTCAAATCCATCTAAATATTAATTTGCAGTTTTCAACTTAAAGCTTTGATTGTTTTGTCTGGTGGCGAAATGCGCCATCAGACAAAATTCAAGTTTATTTTTCTAATAAAAATGAAGTGGGATTAAAAATAAATGAAAGAATAAGGATTAACGTTACCTAAAAACGAGTATACAGGAGAAAAATATGATTGAATTTAAAAATGTATCTAAAGTGTACCCAAACGGGACAACAGCATTAAAAAATATAAATATCCATGTAAAAAAAGGTGAATTTGTTTTCGTTGTAGGATCATCCGGTTCAGGTAAGAGCACATTTCTTAAACTCATAATGCACGAGGAAGAACCATCTTGTGGTGAAATCTTCATTGATGGAATAAACACGACAAATATATCCAAGAAAGAAGTCCCTTATTTAAGAAGAAAAATGGGGATAGTTTTTCAGGATTTTAGATTGATAGATAAGATGAATGTATTCGATAATGTAGCGTTTGCTATGCGGGTAACAGGAGCAAGTGAAAGAAATATTAAAAAAAGGGTTCCTTACATATTGGCGCTAGTGGGGCTTCAAGATAAAGCAGATAGGCGTCCGGCAGAACTTTCCGGTGGTGAACAACAAAGGGTTAGTTTGGCAAGAGCACTTGTTAATAACCCATCGTTAATAATCGCAGACGAACCAACCGGTAATATTGACCCTGAGATGTCATTTGAAATAGTAGAATTACTCAGCGAAATAAACAAACGTGGTACCACAGTCGTAATGGTTACTCACGAGCACAATCTAGTTAAGAGATTTAAAAAGAGAGTTATCGAAATAAATGAAGGCGACGTCACATCCGATAAAAAGTTGGAGGTGATAAAAAGTGAAGCTTAGTTCTGCAAAATACCTTATTCATGAAGGGTTTAAAAACGTTTGGAAAAACTGGATGATGTCAGCAGCGTCTATAGGTGTATTGGTTTTATGTTTATTGCTCACAGGTGCGTCTGCACTTTTATCCATTAACATCAGCAACACATTAAATGCAATTGAATCGCAAAATGTCGTAAAAGTTTACTTAAAAAACGAGGTGGATAGCGAAAGAGCTGCTCAAATCGGTGAAAGCATAAAGTCTCTTGATAATGTAACTTCTTGCGAATTTTATTCAAAAGAACAAGCAGTTGAAAAATTTAAAGACACATTGGGAAAAGCTTTTGAGAGCATGAAAGAAAATAACCCTTTACCGGATTCTTACAAAGTAACGCTAACGGATATTGCTAAATATAATGAAACTGTGGAGCAAATCAAAGCAATTGATGGAGTAGATACTATAGTAAACAGAAGTGAATTATTTGAAAAATTAACTAAGTTTGATAGATTTGTATCTCTTGCAGGAATGATTATAGTTTTGATATTAGCTTTGGTTTCTTTATTTATAATATCTAATACCATAAGACTTACGATGTACAATAGAAGATTTGAAATCAGCATAATGAAATCTGTTGGAGCAACAGATTGGTTCGTAAGGATACCGTTTATGGTTGAGGGTGTTATCATAGGAATAATAGCGGCAATCATTTCATCGGTGACACTGAAGTTTTTCTATGATTTTATAATACAGGTGATAAAGAAAAATCTCTCATTCTTTAATACACCATTTAGCGATGTCTCTATACCGTTATTTTTATCTTTCTTGCTGGCAGGTATATTGTTTGGTTTAATCGGCGGATTAATCTCCATAAGCAAATACTTGAAAAAAGAAGGAGGCGAGATACTTGGGTGGTAAAAAATTGTTGTCGAGAATGTTTAGTCTTTTGATGTCGATGATTTTTTTAATTACCCTAAATCCTATAGAATCAAGTGCGGTTATAAATATAAAAGAAAGTGAAAAAATAAAAAGTGAATTAAGGACGGAAGAAACGAAATTAAAAAAAGCTTTAGACGAAACAAAGGGTAAGATTGAGAAAAAGACAGAGTATAAAAAGACGTTAAATTCACAAATAGAAAACACAAATAAGCAAATAAGATTAGCTTCCAGTAGAATCAGTGCATTGGATCGAGATATATTGACGAAAACTAATGAAATAAAAAATTTAGAAACGGATATAAGTTCAACCATAGAGACTTTAAAAACCAGAATAAGAGAAGTATATAAATCAGGAGAAGTTGGAGCGTTGGAATTAGTCTTAGGAGCTAATAGCTTTGATGACCTTATTGACAAGTTTGAAATTATCTCGAGAATGAGTGATTATGATGCAAAACTTGTAAAAAAATTAGAAACACAAATAGATACTTTAGAGAATGACAAAAAGACAATAGAAAATAATAGAAAAAAAATCTCTGAAGAAAAAGAGATTCTATCTTCGAAGCAACTTGAACTCAAAAGTTTATCTGATGAAACTGAAAGGTTATTGGAAGAACTTGGCGAAGAAAAAGAAAAAGAGCAAAGTTGTATAGATGAAAATAATGCTGAGTACAAGAGAGTAGAAGCAGAAATAAAGAGATATTATGAGGAACAAGCAAGAAGAGAAAAAAATGCCAATAAATTAACATCTTCGCAATCTGCAAATACTGAAATAATTGCTTCTTCCGGGAAAGGATATGCTTGGCCGGTACCAGGATTTAATAGGATATCATCTTACTTCAATGAAAAAAGAGGCAACAGATATCATAAAGGAATCGATATAGCAAAGTCGAACAGTGTTAGCATTCACGGAGCTAAAGTTGTGTCTGCAGCCGATGGTGTAGTTTTTAAATCATACAACGGATGCATTCACGATTACCCGAAAAATGGAAGTTGCGGATGTGGAGGAGGATATGGAAATAATATTTACATAGACCACGGAAACTTCCGAATGACAGTATATGGACATTTATCAAATGTTGTAGTAAAACCAGGTCAAAGTGTAAAAAAAGGACAAGTAATAGGATATGTTGGCTGCACGGGACATTCTACGGGACCGCATTTACATTTTGAATGTCGCTTATACAATGAAAAATATGATCCTTTGAGTGAGTATAGGTAAATTTAAATTACTTTAATTTTGCTGATAACTAGTAATTTTAGGTTTCATGCATTTTTATGCATGAAACCTTGTTAATGTGAAGTTCAAATGTTTTTTCTTTGGGCACTCCCCCGATTTCTAATTTATTGATAACGGTTTAAGTATATGGTATCATTACATAAACTAAAAACTTAGAATAATTATTAAAGTGTGAGTACAGTTCACTGCTCTAAATATGCAATAAAGAATCTTATTTTAAATTTTATAAAGAATAGATCATAATTTATCTTTTGTGTCATGTTGTTCTTAAAAAGGGACGTTAAAACCTTTTATACTTTTCACGTGGAGACTATTGTATGAAAAAGATAATGTTTTTATTAGCTACAATCTTATTGGTGTTACATTTAGTTGAAAGCGTTTTTGCTTATCAGTATGATGTAAAAATATCAGTAGTAGTGCCAGCGTTTAATGAAGAAAATTACGTAAAAGAATGTTTGGATAGCATAGAAAAACAAACTTTAGAGGAAATTGAAATAATTTGTATAGATGACGGTTCTACCGATAATAGTGGGAAAATTCTCGACGAGTACGCTAAAAAGGATTCAAGATTTAAAATAATTCATCAAGAAAATAGAGGATTATCTGCTGCAAGAAATGTTGGTATAGATTTAGCAAAAGGTGAGTACATAAAGTTTGTCGATTCTGATGATACGATAGAACCTACCGCTTGTGAAGAATGTTACAGAAGAGCTAAGTTAGAGAATGCAGATATTGTACTGCATAATTCAGTAAATAAAACAATTATAGGACCACAATATAAATTGTTAACTCCAGTTACCGCTTGGGGAGGAGCTTACAAAACTAAATTTTTAAAAGATAATAAAATAAAATTTAATGAAGAGACTAAAGCTTATGGAGAAGATCAAGCATTTAATCTAATATGTTACCCGAAGGCTAATAAAATAGTATGTTTTTCAAAAAAATTATATAATTACAACACCAATAATCCAAACTCCATATGTAAGACTTCTAAAGTTGATATTCATTCTAAAAACCATGCCAAAAATGTAAAGTACGTGTATGAGGATTGGAAAAAGAACGGATATTTTAAAGACGATGCTGCTAAAATAAATTTCTTAAAATGGTTTTTGGATATGAATTATTGGAAAAATGATGGCAAAATTAATAAAATGTTTTTAGAATCAATAGGTCAAGAACTACTAGAAGACAAGGTATTAAATTTATTACCTTCATATTGTAAAACGATAATTACTAAAATGAAAAACAGCATTACGTTGAATAAAAACTAAAATAAGTATTATGCAAAAGATTTGTTAATATTTTTTAAGAATAACCAAGCATCCAACCGTATAACTTGTTGGATGCTTGTTCTAATAAAATTATTTAGAGTATTTTTGATTAAGGTTTTTAAGATGGTTTATCATTAAAAGTAAGCATAAGTGCTCACCGTATTTTGATAATAGCTCTAATTCCCTAAAATCTTAATCTTTTTTGTTAAATAATGAAATTGGTGCATATTCCTTTAATGCGTCACTATTAACTTTAAAATCAAATTCATTTTTTTTAGAATTGATCAGTTCATCGAACTCATCAATTTTAATTGATTCAACGATTTCCTTTTTAGATTCTTCATTTGAAAGATCCGGTAAATGAGCATTTATGTCATTTTTATAGAGTAAAATAAATATATCATTTACGCTTGAATATGTAGCTTTACCTGTCTCCAGTTCTGTTACCATTTTAACAAAGTCATCTTCCATACTATCATCTTTTAAATTGATGTTTTCTGTTGTGACTGGATCTTCGGTTGTGTTCTCTGAGCTTTTAAATTCCCCAACTACTTGATCAAATGTTTTTGAACCATTATTTATCGAATTTACATATTCTTGGAACTGTTTATCCATCTTTGACTTTTCTTCGTCAGATACAGTCGCTTGAGTTTCTTCGTCTGAATCACCAGTAAACACTTTTGAAAATCTCGATAAACTTACATAATTTTTTTTGTAATAATCAAGTATTTCATCATCTGTTAAAGCTCTAAACTTATCTCCGCCATATAGGTGCTCATAAAGCTTATTTCTTTTATAATAAAATGTACTAAAAGCTTTATGAAAATCTTCCCTCGTACCAAATTTACTTAATTCCTCACTGGAATCTTCCCAAATGGAGTCAGTATTTTCATCCATTTTTTTAAGTTCTTCTTCATTGAAGCTTAAATCATTTTCAGCAAATAGTTTTTCAACAACGATATATTCTTTGCAAGAATCTAACGCATCTTCTTTAATCCAGTCAGAAGCTGGTTTTTCACCTATTGACGATGCTTCCATAGTTTCTGGAGTAATGTTATCTTCTGCTAATTTCTCGAGAGCTTTATTGTATGATTCCTTGAGATAAAATACATACATTCCAGTGGTAACGGTTAACTTTTCGTATTTTACTGCCCATGATTTATCGATTTTACCACACGCAGAAAAAGGAACCGCCAAAGAAAAAATTAAAAATAAGTATATAAATTTCTTAAACTTAGCCATTTATTATGCCTCCTAAAATGTTTTCTATAATGATCCTTATAAATTTAATTATACATTTTTTAAAATTTTTTGTCTATTGGTTTTTTAGGTATTGCAAAAAGAGAATATATAAAATAATAAAGTATAAAAAAAAATAAAATATCTGCAGTGTGGATGCGAAATAAAAGTAAAAAAAGTGATCATACAGGAAGTAGAAGAGAATATCCAGACGCAATAAGGCAAAAGGCGATAAAACACAATTTAGAAGTAATGGACTTCAGAAGAATAGAAAAGTTAATAATTGCTAGCTGTGAGTTAGTGTCAAATCGGGTAAAAAGGTCTGCAAATGAAATACGTGAAAAAGAGGGAAAAGAAAGAAAAAAGATGTTTTCCCTTTTGACGAAATGTGCATAATTTTAAAAATTTCTGGCTATGAATAGCAGTAGAACGCAAAAGCGAAAAATTAGTTGTTTTTGAATTGGTGACAATGGAAACCAAATCCTTGAAAACTTATCTTAAAAATTTCACATATAGTACTTAATAAATATGCTTATGAGTGTTGGGGGAGTATATGGTTTAATTGATTCTAGAAAAAGACTAAAACAATAAAACTCCTATCTGTGCCGTTAAAAGAAATAACAGATTGTTACACCTTTATTTAGTCAAGTTTCTTGCAAAATTTATCGTTAGTCTAAGGGCTTAACCATGATTAACGACTCCGTTTTTTATTTATTCCATTGTGACTCTCAACTATATTATGCAACATTAGCGATGCCGTAAGACTATAAAACTATACGATTAAATCTCATTGTTTTTTCACTTGAATAATAAGTGTATTACGTGTACAATAATTATAAGACATTATAAAGCTGAGAAAGGAGGAAAATTTATGTTGGGAAAGATAGTTGATGTATTAATAGATCATTCTGCTTATGGCAGAAGCGCTAGATTTTGTTCTCCATTTTATTGTGGACATATTATTAATAGTGATAATTATTTGAATAAGAGAAAAGTTTACGTTATATCAAATAATACAGAAGAAAAATTTTTAAAAGGCATTATTATCGCTGTAGCTAATAAGGGTAGCAAAAACTTTGAGAAAATAATAGTCGCACCCTTAGGGAGTATTTACTATTCGCCGGAGATCCGAAATAGAATGTCACGTATTCGAAATCAACATACCTTTAAGCTTACTTGTTTATATGAAAAATCATGTGGCGCTATTATTTATGAAATAAGGAATCATGTAAAGTATTTTTTACTTGTGAAAAATAAGAATGGAAAACATTGGGGATTTCCAAAAGGTCATATAGAAATTGGTGAAACTGAAGAGCAAACTGCTAAGCGTGAAATCAAAGAAGAAACAAATCTTGATGTAACTATATTTAAGGGATTTAGGAAAAAGAGTTTTTATAGACCTTTTGGAAAAACGAAAAAGAAAGTAGTAATTTTCTTAGCAAAATCTAAAGGCGGAAAGGTAAAAGTACAAGATAGCGAGATTGATTGCTATAAATGGGCAAGAGCCGGTGAAACCTTAAGATCTCTAAAGTACCCAAATGATTTAGAAATGTTTAAAAGTGCGCTAGATTGGTTAAGTAGATCAAATAGAAATAGAGTTAAATAAATTTGTAAATGCAAGAGAGTAGGGGTTAATGAGAAAAGAAAGAGAAGTAAAAAAAGAAAAGATATAAAGAAAACTTTAATTTAAAGACCTAAAAAACGCTTAGAGCGATGATATAAAATCCAGAATATGATTTTTAAAGTAAACATTAATGCTTTTTAACCTTATGTGTAGGTATTGCAAAAAACAAATGGAATAAAATAGTAAGTATGGAAAAAAGAAATAAAATGTCCAAAATGTGGATGCAAAATAAAAATAGGTTCAACAGAGAAAAACAAATACATAAGTGCAAAAATATAGATACAATTATACAGTAAGTACCAAGATTAATAAATGTTAGTAATGTGTCAGTAATAAATGGGATAATGAGATTATACAAAAAATAGGTAAAAGCAGAGTAAAGCCATAAGCTTTTTCCAGTAATGAAATGTGCATAAATTAAAAAAACATCTGACTATAGACGGCATTAGACCGCAAAAGCAAAAAATTAATCGGTTTTGGATTGGAATAAGAACCACCAAATACTTTGAAAGCTTACCTTAAAATTTCATATATGCACCTAACAAATATGCTTCTGATCGTTTGGAAGTATATCCTTTGATTGATCCTAAAAAAGACTTATAGGATAAGTTCCTACTTATACTGTTGAAAGAACTAATAGTTTGTTGCGCCTATGTGTTTTTTACAATACCAGTCGATCCAAGATATTCTTTTAAAAATTTTGAGCATACTTTTTCCATCACAATTTAAAGTAAAAAATAAGTTTTTAAAAATTAGATAAAATAAAAACACATAAACACAAAAAGCTAGTGTCAAGTAGTTTTCAGTTTGCCTAATGACATCACTTTTGATACAAGTACACGGTATGATTATATTTTGAAACCAGTGTACGAAAGCTCAAAAAGTTGCACTAGTATACGAAAGGTTTTATAGATTCATATTCTCAAAGGAAAATAATTTTATATTTTCGTTACTTTTGGCAAATTCTATTACTGATTTTTTGAATCCAGTTTTTGCAAATAGATAATAATAGTTGTTTTTATAATTAAAAATTTTGCTTTTCTCAATCAAATGGTTCAGAATTTTTAAATTTACTTTTTCATTTGTCCACTTGCACTCTGCAAAAATTGCATCTCTATTCTTATAAGACATAATATCAATTTCTGCTTCGCATTTATTAATCGGATCATTACCCCACCATCTTCCAACTTTACCAATAAAGAATGGTATTTTATCTTTTTTCATAAGTTCGAAAAAGTACTGCTTGCAAATTTCTTCAAAGGCTAACCCCATGTAATCATTTAAATATGGTAAAATTTCATTTTCGTAAAGTTTTTCACCCAAACCAGAAACTATACTACTCATATTAGGAAAAACGAACCTATACCAAAAACGGAACATTTGATCATTTGATCATCTAATCTATAAATACTTTTTTTACTAGTAGTTTCAGTAACAGGAATTTCTTTTCTTATTATCCCTAGATCAATAAGTGACCTAAGATATTTGGCGCATTTATTTCCTTCGAGTTTTCCACCTTTAATAGCAATTTCATTTAATCTTGTAGATCCTTCAGCGATGGCTTCAATTATTCCATTGTACGTGGAAGGTTCTCTGAGTTCTTGTTTTATTAAATTCAAAGGCTCTTCGTAAAAGTTTCCAGATGGTGTTAAAAATAGATTAGTTATATTTGATTTAACTGATACATTATTTATTTGATTAAGATATTCTGGAATTCCTCCTGTTATACCATATAATATAGCTTGGTCTTCTAATTCAAAATTTTTCAAAAATTGTTTTGATTCGAAGAAATTAAATGGTAAAACTTTAAACTGAGCAGTTCTCCTTCCGTAAAGAGGACTTTTATATCCTAAAACTTGGTTTTCCATAAAACTCATTGATGAACCACAAAGTATTAAAAATAACTTACTTTGTTTAAACTGTTCATCAATATGAGCTTGCAAAATTGAAGAAATTGGCTTAAATCCATACGCTAAATATGGATATTCGTCTATAACTAGAATGATTCTTTCTTTTTTAGAAATTTTATATATGTAATCAAAAGCAGATTCCCAGTCGTTAAAGCTTGATATATGAATTAAATCTTGCGCTAACGTAGAATACATATCTTTGCTAAAATTTTTCAAATTAATTTCACTTGTTGCTTCACGGGAAAGAAAATAAATTGATTTTTTATTTTTGCAAAACTCTTTTATAAGAGCAGTTTTTCCAACACGTCTTCTTCCATAAATTATAGCAAATTCAAAATTATCACTTTCATACATTTGGTTTAATTTATCAAGCTCTTGATTTCTTCCAATAAAAATGTTTACCTTCTGAAAATTAATAAACTTACGAGTTGCAAACTCGTAAGTTTATTATGCCATATAAAGATAATAAAGTCAAATTTAATTGAGTTGTGAAATATACAGTTTTATGTGAAAAATATATTTTCCTCTTTTCCACTTTTATCAAGTGGAATTAAAAAATTTTGCTTAAACATTGTTACTTTATTATTCTGATATTTTATTATGTTTCTTTAACTTTACTAAGCAAGGCTTTAATTTTAAATTGGTACACTATAGGTAATAAATTAAATATTTTTCTCAATATGGTTTAAATCTCGATGCGACATATGCTTTATTTTACTACATAATATCGTGGTACGTTTTGCCACATTCTTTTTATTATGTTTTAAATAGGGTAGATGGAAAGCGTTAGCTCTCGCACCTCCCATTGCACCGTACGTCGGTTCTTGTGTACGGCACTACGTAACCACAGATGTACTGCAAGTTTACTGAGATAATATGCCCAAGGGGCGACCAATCCTGGTCAATCCTTTGTTGTTTCTTGGAACACTTTCGGTGCAATCAGAAAATTAATAACATTGCCTGCACTGTGGGCATATCATCCAAGTCGTTAATTTTCCACTTTAAAAAGGTCTTCATCTACCAGTTGCATTTGAACATTTTGTTCAGTTTCATGAGATCCTTGTAGATCGTTTTCGGCCTTTTCCGCTGTTTTAGTATGATGACCCGTATCTTGTGCCGTAGCCATTGTCGGCGTTGCTAAAAGCGAATAGAAGAGATAGAATGACGATGTAAAAAAAGGAGAACAGAATCAACAATCATACTAATATTTTTAGATTGGCAGTAAGTTTTACGAGCAAATCGAGCAAGATAATGACGTAATAATCTATTCATTCTTTCTACATTATAGGTATGTGCTTTACCTACTAATCTTTTTTGGGGTTTAAGTAAGATTGTAAGCTTTATATTTATCTGAGGCATATTTTTTAGGTTCTATATGAGCTATTTTTAAAGATAAATTTTCAAAACATATAGTTTCCCTACTTCCTACTTCAAAAGCAACTAATTCTTTGCTGGTTCTATCTACCGCTGTCCAGAGCCAAATGTTTTTTTAAAATTTATACACATTTCATCAA
>Ga0247609_10003637_pt1 | contig 15587 bp, 9 predicted proteins | sample 172DNAGHGlowgp2_FD_193487 | JGI IMG/M metagenome (GOLD analysis project Ga0247609, IMG submission 193487) | Sheep rumen microbial communities from Palmerston North, Manawatu-Wanganui, New Zealand - 1728 DNA GHGlow gp2 | ecosystem: Host-associated > Mammals > Digestive system > Stomach > Rumen ...
TTATTTCACCACCACCACATCATGATATTTATTCAATTGAAGATTTAGCACAGCTTATATATGACTTAAAGAATGCTAATAAATATGCAAGAATTTCAGTTAAACTTGTTTCAGAAGCTGGTGTTGGTACAGTTGCAGCAGGTGTTGCAAAGGCAGGTGCTCAGGTAATCTTAGTTTCAGGTTATGATGGAGGTACAGGTGCTGCACCACTTAGCTCAATTCATAATGCAGGTCTTCCATGGGAGATGGGTCTTGCAGAAACACATCAGACACTTGTAGCAAATGGTTTAAGAAACCAGGTTGTTATTGAAACAGATGGTAAGCTTATGAGTGGTAGAGATGTTGCTATCGCAGCAATTCTTGGTGCTGAAGAGTTTGGATTTGCTACAGCTCCACTTGTAACTATGGGATGTGCAATGATGAGAGTTTGTCAGAGTGATACATGTCCAATGGGTATTGCTACACAGAATCCTGAACTTAGAAAGAGATTCAGAGGTAAGCCTGAATACGTTGAGAACTTCATGATTTTCGTTGCTAGAGAATTAAGACAGTACATGGCAAAACTTGGTGTAAGAAAAGTAGATGAATTAATTGGTAGAACAGATCTTTTAAAAGTTAAGGATAACTTAAGTGGAAACGAATCTTTAATTAATCTTGATAAAGTTTTATATGATATGTCAAAGATTGATAGAGAAGAACAGACATTCCATAGTGAAAAGGTTTATGATTTTAAACTTGATGAAACAAAGGACGAAGCAGTACTTCTTAAATCAAGTAAGATTCAAAAATCTATTAAAGATGGAAGTAAGAGTAAGATTGATATTGAACTTACAAATATAGATAGAACATTTGGTACATTACTTGGTGCTGAAATTACAAGAAATCATCCAGAGGGTCTAGATGAAGATACAATTAAAGTTAATTGTAACGGATCTGGTGGACAGAGTTTCGGTGCATTTATTCCTAAGGGATTAACACTTGATTTAACAGGTGATAGTAATGACTATTTAGGTAAAGGTTTATCCGGCGGTAAGATTATCGTTAAAACTCCAGCAAATGCTAAGTATAACCCAGATGAAAACATTATTATCGGTAACGTTGCATTATATGGTGCAACATCTGGTGAATGTTATATTTCAGGTATGGCTGGTGAAAGATTCGCTATAAGAAATTCTGGCGTATCAGCTGTTGTAGAAGGTGTTGGTGAACACGGATGTGAATATATGACTGGTGGTAAGGTTGTTATTCTTGGTGAGACTGGCAAAAACTTCGCAGCAGGTATGAGCGGCGGAATAGCTTATGTTCTTGATGAGGAGAATAAACTTTATAAGAACCTTAATAAAGAAATGGTTAGCATGGAAAAGATTGAAAACAAGGCTGACTATGATGGACTTAAAGAGATGATAGAAAAGCATGTTCGTTATACAGGTTCAAAGAAGGGTAAGAAGATACTTGATAATTTTGATGAATATATTGATCATTTCAAGAAAGTTATTCCTGTAGATTATAAAGAAATTCTTAGACTTATTGCAGAATTTGAAGAACAGGGTATGAAGTTAGAAGATGCTCAGATTGAAGCGTTTACAAAATTTGTAGGATAGATTAGATAGTATTAAATTACTACTAAGTGATAGCCATAAGAAAGATTCTTTGGCAAAGGATAGGAGGAATTATGGGTAAACAAACCGGATTTTTAGAATATGAAAGAGTAGATGGCCCTGTTGTTAGTGAAGCAGAGCGTATAAAGAATTTTGATGAATTTCATGGATTACAGAATATAAATAAGCAGCAAATACAAGCTGCAAGATGTATGAATTGTGGAACACCATTCTGTCAAGCTGGTACAATTATAGCCGGCATGGCAGTGGGATGCCCACTTAATAATCTTGTTCCTGAACTTAATGATTTAGTATATCAGGGATGTTTTGAACAGGCATATAGAAGACTAGAGATGACACATAGTTTTCCAGAGTTTACTTCAAGAGTTTGTCCAGCACTTTGTGAACATGCTTGTACTTGTTCACTTGACGGAGAAGCTGTATCGACTAAGGAAAATGAAAAAACTGTAATTGAATATGCATTTGAACATGATCTTGTAAAGGAAGTTAAACCAGAATATAGAACAGGTAAAAAGGTAGCTATTATTGGTAGTGGACCTTCAGGTCTTGCTTGTGCGCAGCTTCTTAATAGCCGTGGACATGTAGTAACAGTTTATGAAAGAAATGATAGAGTGGGCGGATTACTTAGATATGGTATTCCTAATATGAAACTTGATAAAAAGATTATTGATAGAAGAATTAAACTTATGGAAGATGCAGGTATTAAGTTTATTGTTAATGCGAATGTATCTACTAAAAATGAAAAGAAAGAAGTTGCTTGTGCACATGTAGTAAGTGATAAAGTTAAAAACATTGATGCAAAAGAGATTTTAAATGAATATGATGCTGTTGTTTTAGCTTGTGGTGCTTCTAATCCAAGAGATATTAATGTGACAGGTAGAGATGCAAAGGGAATATATTTCGCTGTTGATTTCCTTTCAAAAGTAACAAAGAGTTTAGAAGATAGCAATTATGAAAAGTTCCCATTTGAACTTGCAAAAGATAAGAATGTAATTGTTATAGGTGGCGGTGATACAGGTAATGACTGTGTTGGTACATCGATTCGTCTAGGAGCAAAATCAGTAACACAGCTTGAAATGATGCCTTGTCCGCCAACAGAGAGACTTGAATCAAATCCATGGCCAGAATGGCCAAAGGTTTTAAAAACTGATTATGGCCAGGAAGAAGCTATATATAAGTTTGGTAATGATCCTAGAGTTTATCAGACAACGGTTAAAGAATTTATTAAGGATAAGAAAGGTAATCTTAAAAGTGTAATTACTGTAAATGTTGAGTTTAAGAAAGATAAGAAAACGGGATGTATGGTAATGAAAGAGGTTGCCGGAAGTGAAAAAGAAATTAAGACTGAATTAGTATTAATCGCTGCAGGTTTCTTAGGAAGTGAAGAATATGTTACAAAGGCATGCGGAGTTGAAACTAATGAAAGAACTAACGTAAAAACAGCTGAAGGTTCTTTTGAAACTTCAAAGAAAGGTGTGTATGTTGTAGGAGATATGCACAGTGGTCAGTCATTAGTTGTTAGAGCTATTGCAGAAGGTAGAAAAGCAGCTAAGCAGATTGATTATGACTTAATGGGATATACTAATTTATAAGATTATTGATAATCACATTTATTTGAAGATTTATACATTTGATCACTTAGTAGTTAAATGCTACTAAGTGGGAGACAAGAAAGATTCTTATATGAAGAATCTCTGACTCTTTTTTTTAATGCGGAGGAGTTCCCTAAAGTTAATTAGGGTGATTAAAGGAGGAAATATGACTAAGTATATATTTGTTACAGGTGGAGTAGTATCAGGATTAGGAAAGGGAATTACAGCAGCATCTCTAGGAAGATTATTAAAGATGCGTGGACTTAAGGTGGCAGCACAAAAATTAGATCCATATATTAATGTTGACCCTGGAACAATGAGTCCATATCAGCATGGTGAAGTTTATGTAACAGAAGATGGTGCAGAAACTGACCTTGACCTTGGACATTATGAAAGATTCATTGATGAAGATTTAAATAAGTATTCTAACCTTACATCAGGTAAGGTATACTGGAATGTACTTAATAAAGAGCGTAGGGGCGAATATTTAGGTTCAACAGTTCAGGTTATTCCACATATTACAAACGAGATTAAGGAGTTTGTATATAGAGTTGGTAATGAAACTGATGCAGATGTTGTTATAACAGAAATTGGTGGAACAATTGGTGATATCGAAAGTCAGCCATTTATTGAGGCTGTAAGACAGATTTCACTTGAAGTTGGTAAGACAAATAGTTTGTTTATTCATGTAACATTAGTACCATTCCTTAAAGGTTCTGATGAACATAAGACAAAACCAACACAGCATTCAGTAAAAGAACTTCAAGGTATGGGAGTTAGTCCAAATATTGTAGTTTTAAGATGTGATGAACCATTAGAAGAATCAATATTTAAGAAGATTTCTATGTTTTGTAATGTTAAAGAAGATTGCGTAATTGAAAACATTACTCTTGATAGTTTATATGAAGCACCAATTATGTTAGAAGATGCCGGCTTAGCAAATGTCGTATGCCGTGAGCTTGAACTTAACTGCGCTAGACCAAATCTTGGAGAATGGAAAGACTTAGTCGATAGAATAGAAAATAGAACTAAAGATGTAACTATTGGATTAGTTGGAAAATATGTACAGTTACATGATGCATATCTTTCTGTTGTTGAAGCACTTAATCACGCAGGATTTGCTAATAATGCACATGTAAATATTGAGTGGATTGATTCAGAAGAATTAAATGAAGATAACTATAAAGAAAAACTTGGTAAGGTAAGTGGTATTATTGTGCCAGGTGGATTTGGTGATAGAGGTATAGAAGGAATGATTCTTTCAGCTAGATATGCTAGAGAAGAAAAGATACCGTATCTTGGAATATGTCTTGGTATGCAGATTGCTGTTATTGAATATGCAAGAGATGTTGCAGGAATTACTGATGCATGTTCAGGAGAATTTCATGATCCATCAAATAACAGAGTAATTGACTTTATGCAAGGTCAGTCAGATGACATCAATAAAGGTGGTACATTAAGACTTGGAAGTTATCCATGTGCCATTAAAGAATTAACTATGATGAAAGAGTGTTATGGTGAAGAATTGATTCATGAACGTCATAGACATAGATATGAGTTTAATAATGATTTTAGAGATGTTTTAACAGAGAATGGACTTGTGATTTCTGGACTTTCACCAGATGGCCAATTAGTTGAAACTGTTGAAGTAAAGGATCATCCTTTCTTTGTAGGTGTACAGTTCCATCCAGAATTTAAATCACGTCCTAATCGCCCACACCCACTCTTTAACAAATTCGTTGAAAGCTCATTGAAATAATTAATCAATAAGGTTTTGGTTATTGCCTAATAATCTGTTTACTTTTATAATGTAATTATTAGATGTTTATAGTGTAAGCGTTAGGAGGATTTTATATTCTCTAGCTGAGACCATCGCGGGTCTCTACACTTAGAGAGAATGCAGTAATTTATGATTGGTATTTTTATTTGCATAACGCGAAGCGTTATGTAGTTAAAGTAGGAAATATCTAGTTGAATGCTTGCATTCAAATCTAGGTGTTTCCTGCTTTGACTATATAATACTTATGTATTATACAAATGAAAATAACAAGCATGACAAAATTACTGTATTCGAACTTAGTGTGGCTAGGGGTAGCCCGCAATGTGCGAGAGCAGTGTCTAAGATAGATAATATAAATTCGGATAACGCGTAAAGTTAAACAACTGATAATACATATAATAATGGAGGAAGATTTATGGCAGTAGTTAAGGTAGATAAAACAAATTTTGATGAAGTGGTGTTGAATAATGATAAGCCAGTGATTGTTGACTTCTGGGCATCATGGTGTGGACCATGTAAGATGTTATCACCAGTTATGGAAGAAGTAGCAGCAGAGAACGATACATTTGTTGTAGCAAGTTTAAATGTAGATGATAGTATGGATATTGCACAAGAATATGCAGTAACTAATATTCCATGTCTTGTTGTTTTTAAGGACGGAGCAGAAGTTAATAGATCAATTGGAGTTATTTCTAAAGAAGAAGTTGTAGCTTTAGTATAAAAAAAATTTAGTTTCTAATAATAGACTATTTTAAGCCACCAATTTTTATTGGTGGCTTAATGTGCTTTAAAAACGTATAAAATTGGAAAATATTAGATTTGACATAGTTTTTTTGCTGTGCTATAATCCACTTTTGTAGACTAGAAACTAAGTATTTTCATGTTCGATAATTAGATATTTAGTTTTGTGTGGACACACTCGATTTTTTATTTTTTATGTGTGGTTAAATTGTCGGTGAATAAAAAATATGAGGGGATATCCATGAGTAAAGATTTTATTTTAAAATTTCAAAGGAGTTTAATAATAGGCATCGGTGTTGTGTTAGCGTTTGTGTTTTGGCTAATGCATGTATCTCAATATAGTATTTTTAACGACTTTTATTTAATTTTAATATATAATGTCGTTATCCTTGTTTTGTGGATGTTATTTGCTGCTAGTAGATGCGTTACAAAAAAGATGGATGATAAGATTAATTCTATTTTTGAGATTATGATTGCTGGGGAGATATTTTTCTTTATATATGCCCAGTTACGTGTATGTTATGACGATGCAGATTATTTGATAGCAATTCCTATAATTGCCGCGGGTCTTTCAGTTTTATGGTTATATGCTGGTAATAAATTATCTGTTAATAGATTGCTTGTTACATTTATGTTCTCGCTCTTAGCACTTCTAGTAGTTAGTGGAGCAGAGTACCATTTTGTATATTTATCTGGTGATACTCATAAAACTCATCATTTTAGTACAGATGATAATTATAAGAGATTTAAAAAGTTATATAATAAAGGTAGTGGAAAAGCATATATAATCGATAAGTATACTGATGATACATTAGTATTAAGAGATTTAAGAACTGATGAAAAGTCTTATCAGACATTTGATTCAAAAACAGATTATGATGATTTCATCCTTTATAATACGATGGGTAAGGATAATTATTTACCAGAAATTGGTGATAAATGTACATTTGATGATAAAGAAAGATGTATTCATTTTGAAATTGAAGAGGCAGCTATCACTAAAGAGCATAGACTTAAGGAAAACCATATATTCTATTATAGTATATGGGTAGGTGTTATGATTGCATTATGTTTGCTTTTTGGTATAGGCATAAGGACTGAAGTGGAAAAACCAATTCTTGATAATAAGAAGTTGGTAAATGAATGAAGTGAAGACGACAAAGAAGAAGTCGTCAAAGAAGCGGAAAAAGAAGAATTTGAGGTTGATGAAGAACCTCAAGATAATTATAATAAAAATAAGGAGTCGTAAGACTCCTTATTTTTATGTATAAAAACCAAATCTTTATAAATCTTTGTGGTGGAATTTCTTTTCACCACTAGCATAGTCAGCAACGATTTCTCCATCACCTTCAAGCTTATATTTATAAGTGATAAGACCGTCAAGACCTACAGGTCCTCTGGCATGAATCTTACCAGTACTAATTCCAACTTCTGCGCCGAATCCATATCTGAATCCATCAGCGAATCTAGTTGAAGCATTTACATATACGCTTGCTGAATCAACCATTGTTGTAAAGTAAGCAGCTCTATCTTTGTCTTCTGTAAGAATACAATCTGTATGATGTGAGCCATATGTATTAATATGTGTAACAGCTTCATTGATGTCTGAAACGAATTTGAGTGATACAATTAAATCATTGTACTCTGTACCAAATTCATCATCATGCATAACTTCAACATCAAATTCATTACCAAATACTTCAGCAATATCTCTTGATCCACGTAGTTTTACATTAGCATCAATAAGTGCCTGTGCAATTGCTTTGATGTAGTTTTTATCAATCTTTCTGTTAAAGAGAATAGTTTCTACAGCGTTACAAGCTGCTGCATACTGAATCTTGGAATCAACAATTACAGGAATTGATTTCTTTAAATCAAAGAATTCATCAACATAGATGTGGCAAATGCCGCTTGAATGTCCCATAACTGGAATCTTTGTATTCTCCATAATATAACGTACAAATGAATTAGATCCTCTTGGGATTAATAAATCAACGCTTTCATCACATGATAATAATTCATCGATTTCACTATGAGCTTCAGCCTGAAGTAAGCAGTTATCTGGAAGTCCTGAAGCAGAAGCAGCGTTTTTTATGATTTCAAAAAGTGTTCTGTTTGTATTAGTTGTTTCCTTGCCACCTTTAAGGATTGCACAGTTACCACTCTTTAAGCAAAGAGAAGAAATCTGAACAAGTGCATCAGGTCTAGCTTCAAATATAACACCAATAACTCCAAGTGGAACAGATACCTTGGTAAGAACAAAGTCTTTATCTAATTCTCTTTTTAAAAGTACCTTTCCTAATGGGTCTGGTAAATTAATTAAATCTTTGATACCTTGAATGGCATCGCGTAATTTAACGTCGTCAAATTTAAGTCTTTTAACAATTGAAGCAGCAATATTATTCTTTGCAGCTTCATCTAAATCAATTTTATTAGCAGCAAATATTGCGTCTTTTTGTTTTTCAAGTTCTTTTGCAATGTTTGCAAGTGCTTCGTTTCTCTGCTCGAGTGTAGTAGCAGCAAGAATTGGAGCAGCAAGTTTCATTGCTTTTGTTCTGTTTTTGATATCCATATAATCCCTTCTTTCTTTTTTTCCTTCCTTATCGTGAATATCTTTCTTCTTATGATAATGTATATGGTTTTAAACCAAGACATTGTAAAATATATAACTTATATTGAGTAAAATGTCAACAAAAAAATTTTTGTTATTTGTAGCAAATTCTTGTTATGTGTAGTTTTTTTATTGATAATTCATATGTTAAATTTGTATTAAGAAATATTATAGAAAATAAAATTATGTTCAAAAAAGGCTTGATTTATAAGAACTTTTAATTGGGAATTAATATTTGAGTACGTAATAATTTAGTAACAAATAGAAAAAATAGATATTTACTGAGTAATGTGGTTTACATAAAACGGATTTACATTGCATTTTTAATGTGATATAATGTGCATGGTTAGGGAGATATAAATTAGTGGATTAATTAAGAAATTTATAAGGGTATTGTATGTTTTATATTTAAGGTGGTAGGAGAGACATTATGAAACACATATACATAGTAATATCGCAAACAGAAACTGGGTTTGCAAAAACAATTAGAAAGTTTGGTCATGTAAGATATAATCACGCTTCAATCGCACTTGATAAATCATTGTATCGTATGTATGGATTCGCTAGAACTGAACAATACGGATACTTATGTGCAAAGCTTGTAAGAGAAACAACTGATAGATTTATGGTTGGAGCTACTGATGGAATTCCGGTTGTTATTTTTGAAATTCCAGTAACGGACATTCAATATAAATGGGTGGAAGATGAGATTACCAGAATTAAAGATGATCCAACATATAGATATAATTTGTTTTCTGTATTATCTTATCCAGTATTTAAGGGATTTTCATCATATAAATCATTTACATGCATAGAATTTGTATTATATATACTACAGGAATTAGGTAAAGATTTTGATGAACCAATTGCAAAGTATACTCCAGATCAGTTACTTGAATTATTAAATAGTTACATATGTTTCGAGGGTGATCTTTTAAAATACATGCCAGTATATACTAGAAGTGAAGATTATTTTAATCCAGTATCATTTAAATTACTTAAGGCATCAATTAAGGCATTTGGTATTATGTCTTATAGGTCATTAGGAACACTTAGAAGATATATACATAAAAAAATATCAGCATAGATAAAAATAAAGCAGATACAAAAGTATCTGCTTTATTTTTATTAATATTTATGGACTTCTTTATCAAGATTTAAAAGGTTAAGTCTAAGTGCATTTGTTACGACACAGAAACTTGATAAACTCATTGCAGCAGCTCCAAACATAGGATTTAGTTTAAGTCCAAAGGCTGGATAGTAAACACCAGCTGCAAGAGGAATACCTATAATGTTATATATGAATGCCCAAAATAGATTTTCCTTAATGTTAGTCAAAGTTTTTCTGCTTAGAATAATTGCCTTTGCCACATCTAAAAGTGAATTTTTCATAAGAACAACATCCGCTGCATCAATTGCAATGTCTGTTCCAGCACCAATGGCAATTCCAGTATCAGCACTAGTAAGAGCAGGTGCATCATTAATTCCATCACCTACCATGGCAATATTTTTGTATTTATTCTTAAGTTCTTTTATGTGTTCTTCTTTTCCTGTAGGTAAGACACCGGAAATAACTTTATCTATATTACTTTTTGTAGCAATTGCTTTTGCAGTTTCTTCATTATCTCCAGTAATCATGACGCACTCAAGATTTAGGTTCTTTAAAGTATTAATAGCTTTTGCACTGTCTTCTTTAATAGTATCAGCAACAAGAATTACACCAAGTAGTTTATTATTTAGAGAAAAGAAAAGAGGTGTTTTTCCTTCGGCTGATAAATCTTTAATTCTATTTTTTATATCATCGCTAATAGGAGCAAATGCTTCTACATATTTTTGTTTCCCAGCGTGAATATCATTATTGCCGTCTTTGGCACTAAGGCCATTACCAACCTCAGTTATAAAATCAGTTAATTCATTTTTCGCTATGTTATTATTATTCGCGTAATCACATATTGCATGTGCTAAAGGATGCTCTGAATAGCTTTCAATTGAATAAGCATATTTAATTAATTCATCCTTACTAACTAAGCATTCAATTATATCTGTAACAACAGGAGTACCGTTAGTTATGGTGCCAGTTTTATCAAGAGCAACAATATTTGTATGTCCCATTTGCTCAAGTGATGTAGCATTTTTAAAAAGAATTCCGTGTTTAGCACCAACGCCACTACCTACCATAATTGCAACAGGCGTTGCTAAACCAAGGGCGCAAGGACAACTAATAACTAAAACAGAAATAGCTCTTGATAGTGAAAAACTAACAGAATATCCAGCAAATGACCATGCAATAAATGTAATAATAGCAATTATAATTACACATGGAACAAATATAGCCGAAACCTTATCAGCAATTTTTGCAATTGGAGCCTTGCTTGAAGATGCATCACTTACCATTTGTATTATCTTTGAAAGAGTAGTATCTTTACCAACATTCGTTGCTTTACATTTAATAAATCCAGAAGTATTAGTCGTTCCCGAATACACAGTAGAGTCAACTGTTTTATCTACAGGAATGCTCTCGCCTGTAAGAGCCGATTCATCTAAACTAGCAAACCCTTCTAAAATTAGACCATCAACAGGGATGGCATCGCCGGCTTTTACAATGAAGATATCATCAACCTTAACATCCTTAATAGGAACACTAACTTCTTTATCATCTCTTATTACTAATGCTGTTTTAGGTGCAAGATTCATAAGTCCTTTTAACGCATTTGTAGTTTTTCCTTTTGAAATTGATTCAAGCATTTTCCCAATGGTGATTAATGTAAGAATCATTGCTGCGGATTCAAAATAGAAATCGTGAATTAGTTTATGAGCGCCGTGCATATCGCTACTTTGCTTCATTATAATTTGAATTAAAACGGCAATACTATAAACATATGAAGCTGATGATCCAAGAGCAACAAGAGTATCCATATTTGGAGACATATGAAGAATGCCCTTAAATCCATTAATAAAGAAATTTCTATTTATAATCATTATTATGCTAGCAAGAAGCATTTGTAATATGCCAATTGCAGCAGGATTGTTGGCAAATACTTTAGGTATCTTAAAATGAAACATTGTATGTCCCATTGAAAAGTACATAAGCACAAGCAAAAATCCAACAGATGATAATAATCTATTTTTTAATTTTTTTGTTTCTAATTGGTATGAGTCTAAATTGTTTTCATCGGATGAAGAAGACTTTTCATTAATTAATTTTGCACCATATCCTGCATCTTTAACAGCTTTAATAACATCTTTGCTATCAACATTACCTTCAACTGTCATAGAATTAGTAAGCAAGTTAACATTAACTTCATCAATCCCATCTAACTTACACACAGCTTTCTCAACTCTGGCCTGACAAGCCGCGCAACTCATCCCAGTCACCTTATATTTATCCATAACCTACCTCGAATGTATATTATCAGTTGTTTTATATTTTCTCATTTGTCAAATTAATATTATCTATCTGTGACTCAGCTCTCGCACATTGCGGGTACCCCTAGCCACACTAAGTTCGAAAGCATTCTCACTAAGTGTAGAGACCCGCGATGGTCCCCGATAGAGAATATAAAATTTGCCAAATGCTTACATATTAAAACAACTGATAATATACATTATACATTATAAATGGGAAAAAAAGATGAAGTTATTTATCATTAAGGGAAAGGGTTAAGAAAAAGTTAATTTGCGTATAATTTGATTAGATGGTAGAATTAGATAGGATTGAATTGTAAAATGTGGAAAAGAGGATAGATATGAAGAAAGGGATTGTTATGGTGCTTTTGGTGTTACTAGGAGTTAGTAGTATAGCTTATGGATTATATGTTAGAAGAGCAGCATCAGGAACATCTTTTTTTATGGTGTGGATCTTGATGGGAATTGCATTGTGCTTTGTAGGAGTTTTGGCATATGTGGGTGTATTTGCTAAAATACCTAGTGTAGTTAAGGTGATAATTGGCGTGATGGTTACGCTTGGCTTAGTTTTGTTAGTTGTAATTAATGGTTTGCTATTTTCGACATTTGCTAGTAAGGGAGATGACAATCTTGATTACTTAATTGTTCTTGGTGCACAGATGAAGAATAGCGGACCTAGTGTAGCGCTTAGATATAGACTTGATGCAACAATTGAATACATGGAAAAGAATAAGAATACTAAGTGCATTGTTTCAGGTGGACAGGGTTCTAATGAGCCTGTTTCTGAAGCAGAGGGCATGGAAAAGTATTTAATTGAGCATGGGATTGATGTTTCAAGAATTATTAAAGAAGATAAGTCAACAAGTACAAAGGAGAATTTTGATTTTTCAATGAAGATTGTTGATTTAAAGGATAAGAAGGTTGGAATTGTAACTAATAATTTCCATACATACAGAGCTAGGGCAATTGCTAAAAAGTGTGGACTTGAGGATGTTAGTACAATTGCAGCAGGAAGTGTTAAAACATATCTTCCAAACAATATGTTTAGGGAAGATTTGGCATTTATAAAGGATTTCTTAGTTGGAAATATTTAAAGGTGAAGTTATCTAACTTATAAAAGGAGAAAAAAGAATATTATGGCAGAAACTAAAAAAAATGATTTGATGATTATGAAGAAAATTAAAATTTCAATTTTCATGTTTATATGTGCTTTGGTTTTGTGTTCGTTTACAAATGCGGAGAGTGCATATGCTGGAGAAACATACGTTATTAATAGTGGCGATGCTAAAGAGGCTAAGCATGTTCATAAAGTGTTATACAAGGGTAAGCCTATAACATTAAAACTTAAGGGAAATAAAGCTTTAGCTATTGGTAGAGTTAATAGTCTGGCGGTGAATTTAGCTAAAGCTAATAAGTATGGCGTTTGTTCAAAATTAAGTGTTGAGAATATTAAGGTAAATAAAAAAACAATTACTATTAAGTTTACTAAGGAAAATGCGAAACAGTATAGAGAAGTCATCTTATTATTAAAGAAGATGAAGAAGTTTTATCTTAATAAGAATGTTAAGTCTTTAAAGAGTAAATTAAAGTATTCAGAAAATTATGATAAATATGACTTTAGAAAGTCAGAGGATAATAGTGCTACACCTGAGCCAGGTACATATAGTGAAGGTGATAAGTTTGAAATCTACAACTTATATTATGGAGATGATAACAGTTTATTATCAATCACTTATTTTGTAGATAAGGGATATTATGATTTGGCTGATTATGGAAATTATTCCGATGACTTTGAAAATGGAAAGTATCTTGAATGTTTAAAGGATATAAAGAATTATTATTATACAACAGGTAGTAATGCTAAGCATTATAAAGTAGATCAGGCATATATTGATAGAATTAAGTCAGAATTAGAAACAGCAAATGCTTTAGTAGATGAAAAAGTAAAAACTGATAAGGCTAGCATTGATAATTTATCGGAGAATGCTGTTAAGTATTTAAAAGATAAGAGTTTAAAGGATGAATATATTGCATGCTCTAGAATTAAGAATAATGAATTTTGTGATGTAAGTGATGCTTTAAAGATATATATGATTTCAAAGTGTTTCGTATATGATGATGGAGTTAAGGAAAATTATAACCCATTTATCAAGTATGATTTGATTTATAGTGGCAGTGCAGGTGGCGTTGTTTATCATTATGATAGAAATCCTAATAAGTATTATTTTAAGGATTATTTCTATGAAGGTAACGATAGATTCTTCAGAACTCAGAAGAATGGTAAAGTTTCAACTGTCTTAAAGAAACTTAGAAAGGGCACATTAAAGGGTGTATGTCACGATTATACAACTGCTCAAGGTTATATCTATAGTTTATTAAATATTGAACACTATTATGGGTATTCAAAAATAGCAAATCATGCCATTTCTATTGTTAAGGCAAAGAATACTGATGGTAAGACATTTTGGGTTTATCAAAATTACAATATGTTAGGTGATGCTGACAAGACAGTTATGATTGATGGACTTTGTCTTAAGGGTAAACAGTATAGCGCAATAGGTTCAAAAAAGAGGAAACAAAAAATTATTAAAAAATCAAAATTCACAATGAGTGATATTAACTAAAAGCATTTGCGGATAGGTATAAAAAGTGTTGTTCTAATTATGTTAGAATGACACTTTTTTTGCTTATATCAATAATTACTTTGCACTTGTGCTTTGATGGAAATTTTTATATAATATAACGTGAATGTTTAGGAAAAAAGGAGTAAAAGCTATGCCAAAAAGAACAGATATTAACAAAGTCCTTATTATTGGCTCTGGTCCTATTGTAATTGGTCAGGCGTGTGAGTTTGACTATTCAGGAACACAGGCATGTAAGGCACTCAAAAAGTTAGGGTATGAGATTGTACTTGTTAATTCAAATCCGGCTACTATCATGACAGATCCGGAGACAGCAGACGTTACTTATATTGAACCTCTTAATGTTAAGAGATTAGAGCAGATTATTGCTAAGGAAAGACCTGATGCATTGTTGCCAAACCTTGGTGGACAGTCAGGACTTAATCTTGCTTCAGAATTATATAAGGAAGGCATCTTAGATAAGTATAATGTTAAGGTTATCGGTGTTCAGGTTGATGCTATTGAAAGAGGCGAGGACCGTATCGAGTTTAAGAAGACTATGAATGAACTTGGTATTGAAATGGCAAGAAGTGAAGTTGCTTATAGTGTTGAAGAAGCTTTAGGAATTGCCGACAAACTTGGTTATCCAGTTGTTTTACGTCCAGCATACACTATGGGTGGTGCCGGCGGCGGTCTCGTTTACAATAAAGAAGAATTAAAGACTGTTTGTGCAAGAGGTCTTCAGGCTTCACTTGTTGGACAGGTTTTAGTTGAAGAATCAATTCTTGGTTGGGAAGAATTAGAACTTGAAGTTGTAAGAGATAGCGAAGGCAACATGATTACAGTATGTTTCATTGAAAACATCGATCCACTTGGAGTTCATACAGGTGATTCATTCTGTTCAGCTCCAATGCTTACAATTTCAGAAGATGTTCAGAAAGAACTTCAGAGACAGGCATATGCTATTGTAGATAAAGTACAGGTTATTGGTGGAACTAACGTTCAGTTCGCTCATGACCCTGTAAGTGGAAGAATTATTGTAATTGAAATTAATCCACGTACATCACGTTCATCAGCACTTGCTTCTAAGGCAACAGGTTTCCCTATCGCTTTAGTTTCAGCAATGCTTGCAACAGGCCTTACACTTAAGGATATTCCTTGTGGCAAGTATGGAACACTTGATAAGTATGTTCCAGATGGTGATTACGTAGTTATTAG
>Ga0247609_10003639_pt1 | contig 15578 bp, 5 predicted proteins | sample 172DNAGHGlowgp2_FD_193487 | JGI IMG/M metagenome (GOLD analysis project Ga0247609, IMG submission 193487) | Sheep rumen microbial communities from Palmerston North, Manawatu-Wanganui, New Zealand - 1728 DNA GHGlow gp2 | ecosystem: Host-associated > Mammals > Digestive system > Stomach > Rumen ...
ACACGCATGGCCGAAACCTATGCGACGCTCTCTGTAAGCGAAAAGAAGAAGGTGAAAAGCGAACAGGTGAGCCGCATCGAAGAACTCGGTCGTTTTAACCAGGCTCGTTCCTCTGCCATCCAAAAACTGCAAGTGGAAAAACTGCAGAGCGTGTACCAGAAGATTAATGCAGCGATGGCCGATTTCGCCTCCGAGCGCGGAATAGACATCGTATTCGCATCGAGCAACGGAAGCATAGTCTATGGCGACGGTACGAATGCCGACCTCACCGAAGACTTCCTCCGCTTCTTGAACGCTCGCTTCAAGTAAGAATGCGGAGGAGGGGTTGAGTAAAATGCGATACTTCTTGGCACTATGTGCAACAATCCTTCTCTTGGGGTGCGATAAGCACGTTCCCAGGGAGGATTATATCGCGTATTATGACGAAAACTGCAAGACGGAACTGGAACAATCCGGTGTCCGTTTTTTTGCTATGCCGCTCACGCGCGATTATGAAATTGTCAAGTGGGGAGCCGCGCTGGATTCGGGGATGAGAGTTATCGTGGGTGCAGAACCTCGCTCCGATTTGAACTTTGAGGACGCTTTCCTCATTCGCGGTAAAGATACCACGGGCGTCGTACTGACGCGCAAAATGCAGACCTTCGAGCTGGGGGCTGTAGACATGTTTGTGCTGAGTTTTGCGGACCGGGTTCCCGGTGCGAAGCTCCGCTTGAAAAACGTCAGCCAGGGGATTGGCGGCGTTGAGATTGAACTTAAAAATTGTCAAAAAATCCGATTGGAAGAAAGTAAATAATGAAAAAACTAACCGCCATAACGTTCTTTGGCTTCGCAACAGCAGCTTTCGCCTTGCAGGGCGGGCCCACTCAACCTGACTATCTGCAATTTGAACCTTCAAATATGCCGGATATGGTCAGCTTGCAAACGGGAGATTTCTCCTATTCTTTGCCTCTTGGGGATGTTCCCGGACCCTATGGAAATTACCCCTTGAGTTTGTCATATCATGCCGGTATAACACCCAATCAAGAAGCAACATGGGTTGGACTTGGTTGGACTTTAAATGCTGGAGTGATAAATCGTGATGTTCGTGGTGTTCCTGACGATCAGTTCCATGGAGGAACGCTTAGTTTTATCTATCAGTATTCTGGCATGCAAGTATGGAATGTCAATCTCGGATGGAGTGTAGGTCTTTTTAGTATAGGGCTAAATACTTCTAGTCAAGGAGGAACAGGATATACTGCTACAGTTGGAACACAGATTGCTGGTTTTGTTAATGTAGGTTTTACTGTAGGCACGGATGCTTTTGGTTTAAGTGCTGGTATCGGTAACGATTATGCTGGCGTAAATGCGAGTTTGATGTTTTCAACGAAAGATAGAAAACCAATAATTGGAGTCGGAGGAACTCTTGGTAATTCTCTGTATGCTTCTGCAGGCGTGCAGTATATGCCTGGTCAAAAGGTTTCTTCAAATGTTGGTTTCGGTGTATCATCGGTTAATAAAAACCCTCAAAGTGGTTATATGGAACAGACTCGAGTTGGATTAACGATGTCTTCTCATGGGATGTCGGTTTCTGGCTCAAAAACCTTGTTTGATGATCATGGGAGAGTAATTGCATCGAATCCCGCTGAAATGTCTGTCACTAATTCTCATGATAGAGATGGGAATACAAAAACGTCCACAACTGGTTTTGGTATAATTATTCCGACATATGTTGGTGTATTTTCATTTGGATATAGCCAAAGTATTTATGAATATCATTTAAGGTCGGCAACATCAGACAATGTTTATGGTTATATGTACCAGGCTGGGCCAGCTATTGTTGCTGATGATGAAAATGTAATTGGTTATTTGCCTGAGGCAATGGAAAAGTACCGTGGAAGCAGTGGAGAAATCCCCTGGAATTGGACTGAAAAAGGACGTACCCTTGAAACTGTTGGAAAAGATCACTTGTCCCCGGCATATGATATGTATTCCGTTTTTTCCGAGGGTGTAAGTGGTACATTTAGACCTTTTGCTCGTGAAAATCATCATATACATAGATTTTTTAGCGATGAAAAAGCTGCAGAAAAAACTGTTGAAGATTACACTCCTATCTTGATGGATTCGGCAAATGGCTTTGCGTATGTCAACGAATTTGTTGAAGGAAGTAGTGGATTGGAAGACAATGATTATGATTATAGTTATTGCCTTAAATCCAAAGGTTGCTCTCCTTATGCATTATATAAAACAAGATTTAGAAATGGGGGAAACAGACTTGTTTATAGGAAAGATAAGGATTCAAGAGATACGATTCATTCTGGTATAGAGTTTCTTTTTGCTGGTGATGCTGGTGGTTATTTTGAAAGTGATAAGAGTGATAAGATTAAGAAATTGGGAAGAAAAGATGTCGCTTCGACGCTATTAAGTAAAAAATTTGATGATTACCAGTATGCTCTTTTGGGTTCTCGGAAGGTGGAACCAATTTTAGATGAAGACTCTCCTGTTGGGCATTTAAAGGGCTTTGTTATTACCAAATCAGATGGCTCAAAGTATTATTTTACAAAACCTGTAAAATCCTATTTGAAGATAGATTATGTAATGACAAGCGAAAAAGGCGTGCCAGTGTTTGTTGAAAAGTCCTACGAGGATGACGAGAATAAATTCCTTGCGGTGTTAAAATCAATTGGAAGTTTTTTTGTTGAAAGAATGGAAAGTTATTTTACGAATATCTTCAAATACTCTATTTTCGGCCTGCCTAGTCTGCTTTCTGGTGAGTCTGTGGAGAATAAATGCAAAGGCATTGATGAGGATAGTAAAGCTGAGGATAATGAATTCTTCTCTTATAGTATCAATATGAATCCATACGCAACTCAATGGTTGTTGACCGAAATTCAGGGACCTGATTTTGTTAAGCTGGGCAACTCCATTGAGGATAATATTGGATATAACGTTAAGTTTACGTATACAGATCCTCAGATTTATCGTTGGCGAACTCCTTATGCGCGTCCTGGTCTTAATCCGAAGGACCTTCCGAATAGCAGAATCCCTAAAAATGGGCTTACACCTGAAGGATGCGATACCAGAATGTTCCAGGCAGCTATGGGCGTTAAGGAATACATTTATCTGAAGTCTATAGAGACGTCTACTCATAAGGCTGAATTCATTCTGAATGATCCGGAAACGGAGGAAAGAATCGATGGTAAGGGCTTTGATCCTTTGTATACAGAAAAGAATAAAGAAAATGAAATACCAATTTTTATACATGCGTCTTTGGGCTTAAATTTAAAGTCGAAGGGACCAGGCTCTGAATTCGTTAATAAAGTCTCTCGTACAGTTCATACGGGTCATCATCAACAAATTGTAGTTGATGAATACAAAGGTATAAAGTATCAATATGAAGTAAGCGACGGATGGCTATATGTGAATTCGGAGGTGCCAGACGCTTTGCTTCAAAGTTTAAAGAAGAGCGGGGTAATTCCTATTCTTGGTTTTGATGATAAAATAAAAGAGGATGCCTATAGAGGGACTGCTGATAGCGTAATTTATGGATTACTTACAAATTACGATTTGAAAGTCGCTGGTGCTGATCCTTTAATTGAGAAAACGACTGGGGCAGAAACGAAAAATGGAATGTATAAAATAAAGGTTTCTTTGGGGAAAAAGTATTCCGTATCCCAAATTTTGAAGGATAGAAATGATGAAGAGTTTGGAAAAAATCGTACGCTCCTTCTCGGTGAAAATGGTCATATCAAACAAAATCCTTACATAAATTGGGGCGATATCGTTTGGAATGTTGATGAAACGAATTCAGCAGAAAATCAGATGCGATATTTAAAGAGGATTGAATTCTCTCAAAAGAATCAGAAAAAAGCATATAAGAAAGTAGTATTTGATTATGATTATTCCTTGCAACCCAAAACACTTAATTCTTATTGCCAAAACAAATATCCGCAAAGTAATCAGGATTTAATAGACTCTCCTGATTCGGTGGGTATAGATGCTTGTTCTATTAATAGCGAAAAGTCATATTTATATGGAAAATTGACATTGAAATCGATAACAGAGTCTGGTTGCCGATATAATAAATGTGTTGATCTGCCTCCATTCCGTTTTGGATACAACTCTCCATCTCAAACATCGACAAGAATTAGTTCAAAGGATGGGTGGATTTCTCTTGCTAGAGGGATGACTACAAATCAAGATGACTTTAAACCAATGTATCCAAACAATTATTATGAAAGTATAACGGATGTAGATGCGTCTATAATAGCTACGGAAAACTCTGTCGATGAATGGGGTGTTTGGGATTATTATGCAACTCCAGAGAATCATAAGACGAATCAGAATCTGGCAGATTATAATGGTGCTGCGTGGAGTCTTAATAAAGTTGTAGATCCTGCTGGTGGCGTTATGGAAGTTGTATATGAACGAGATGTATATGGACAAGGTGAGAATTATGGTGATGATTATAAATATGTGCCTATTGTAGGTTTTGGAGATTGTGAGAATTATAAAGATGATTATAATGGCTTAGATTCTAGAAACGATGGAAAACTCTGTATAGAAATAAAGAAACTGTATTGGCGTGAACAGTGTATTGGGCCTAAGGCTGCCTACTGGGATGAAAATAAACCGATTGGGTACCAAGGCGATGGGTTTGAGTATTTGGAGTCGTTAGGAATTAAAGCTGGTGAGTCTAAGAATGTATTCTTGAATTTAAGTTCAGATGTGCACACAAGAGTTGATTGTGGAATTCTTTCTACCTGTAGCAGGGATCGTAATGCAGCAATTATTGCTGATGCTAAAGTGAATGATGTCTTGAAAGGCTCATCGAAATCGACAACGGAACGCATGCTGCTTGTTACGGCACGAGATTACGATGTGATAAAAAATGGCTTTGTTTATGCGGCGACAAGAATTAATCCGGATTACAATTGGAGATATGATAATTCTTCTCATATGGGATTCATGTGGGTTGCCGATAGCATGGAACGCATAAAAGGAGGCGATGTCCGTGTGAGCAAGCTTAAAAGATACGATATAGATCGTGTTTCGGAAACATCGTATGGTTATGGTATCGGTGAATTGGCTATGCTCCCAGATTCTGTTCTTAATACCGTCATGGCAAACCGTTTTTATACTTCTAAAGCAACACATATGTTGCCAGATTTGGCAATTAAACCGAAATCTAGGATTGTTGGTTTTAATGATGACGATTTGGATTTTGTACCAGGTTCTAAAATAACCTATCCTGTCGTGAATGTGAAAAATACGAAGGGAGATACAAATCAGGTTAATGGTCGTACTGAATTTAAATATGTCACGCCAGAAACAGGTATTCCGATGGAATATGTTGATTCTGAGACTGCAAAACTGTTAAAACCATTCCTAAAGATTAATGCTCAATTAATGTATTGGGGTGAAAAGTCAACAGATAACACATTCCGTGCGTACAAAGCTTGTTATGAATTGCTAGATGAATCCGGGAAAACCCTTGATCGAAAGAAGTGTATACCGATGCTAGGTGACCAAAATCATTCTGTTTATTTTTACGATGATAATATAAAGAAAACAAGTACACTGAAAGTTTCTGTGTCGATGAATCAAGAAAGTGATGGAACATTCTCAGCAAGTATGAACTTAAAGGATTCTCTTGGAAACTTTAACGAATTGTCTATTTCGAATGACATGCAATTCGGTGATGGATATCTTAAATTGAATAAAAAATGGCTACGAAAACAAAGAGATGGATATTATCCGATATTGTATAAGTCAGTTGTCTATGCACCGGTGAATTTTACATTGCAAAATATTGGTAGTAGCGATATAGATGAGGAAAAATATGCACTTGACCTGGAACGTGATGTTACCTATCATGATTTAACAGCGTTCCTTGGTTTGAATTACAAAACGACATTCTACCGAGGAAATCGCAATGAAATAGCAATAAAAATAGATTCCACTGTATATAGTACAGCTCCTTCGGATGTTTTGGATGGATTTGCAGATAATTCGTCAAGTGATGTGCAAAAGAAATTAGGACGTCAAAAAGAGCATTGGAACGTTACCAGCCGCCTTTCTTGTACAGAAAAGCAAAAAGGTAAGGATGGTGTTTGCGAACAAAATTACCCATTGCTGTATGAAAATGACTTGAAAAAGGATTCTACTTATGTCACATACATCCGCTATCCGGCCTTCTTGATTAAGTCAATTTCGATGACAGGGTATGATGGAGCTGATACGCTAAATGCTGTGGCAAAACAGTCAAAGGTAGAAATTGAAAACCATGCGTTTGACCCGATTATGGGTGCTCCAACTGCCTCTTTGGCGAAAATCGCTGCTCCTGGAGAAATGGAAAAACGTAAGTTAACACAAAGTGTCCCCTACTATTATTATGCTGGGAAGAAAAAAGGTGATGAACAAATTGAAATTCCAAAGGAAATGTTCTTGAGAAATATGTTCTCGCAATCATACTTGAATACAGTATATACAAAAACGGTAAAACCGGGAGAAAAGTGGAACTCCATAGCAAAAGACCAAAATCTGCGTAGTTTCTCTATTTCACCGTTTGGCTATCTGCCTGATTCAGTTAAAAAGTTAAATCGAAAGCCGATAATTGCCTTTGGTGAGTTTAAGCCAAAGCAGGATCCATCACTTTTATATAGTGAATCTCTTGATTTCTTGGATGGAAATGGATTGTTACCGTCATTAAAAAAGTATTCTGGCAAATATATTACGAAGGTAGATTCTAATCTCAGAATTCATGAGGTGAAAGATGCTTTAGATAAAACTTTGTCTACAATATTCTCAAGTGACGGAATTAACAACGTGTCATTGTTCTATCCGGCAACGATGGAAGAGGTTGCAGTATTGCTGCCATATCAGGATACGATTGTGACGCAGAATTGTGTTGTTGACAATGAGAATCCGCAGGTGAATTCAAGCCAGGGATGGATTGTTGGCAAGATTACAATCAATTGCAAATTGAAGGATGGTGGAAAATATATTGTTGAATACAGGCAACAGACAAATTCCGGATGGAAAAGTCATAGAAAAGAATTGGATGGGAACCAATTCAATATGACTCTTAAATCGAATGAAAAGTTGAATTATTTGAGAATATATCCAATTACTGCAGAAGCAAAAACATTCATATATGATAATTATGGAATGATGATACAACTCGTTTCTGAAGATAATCTTTCGTCCTATTATGTTTATAACGCTTTCGGCAATTTAGTCGAGGTTTATAATGATGATGGAGTTTCGTTTAAGAGTCACCATCGGGAATTCATGAATGACGAAAAAAATAACGTGGAGGTTAAGGATGACTCGGTTAACTAAATTTGCTGGAATATTTTTTGTAATTTTTTCCTTGGTATTACCGGCAATGTCCTTTGCAAAAATAAGGGCTGTTGTTGATAATAGCGCAAAGAGGGAGTTTATTGTGGGAGAAGATATCTTTATCCCTGTAGAAATTCCTGATTATTGGACATATTATTCTTTAGGAGATGTTTCATTTGTCCTAGAAAACCGCTCTAATAATAATAATTTGGTTTCGGTTCGTCGTCCTGATTATAATCCAAATCTTGATAATGCCTCTTATCACTGGCAGAACAATCAGATCTTTTGGATTGAACTGGGGGGAGAAAAAGCCGAAATAGTCGGTGACTATTCTGGTGATGTTCGCGTAAAATTGGGCGATGATTATTCAGATTGGATTCCTTATTCTTATAAGGTTGTTCCTGCATCTTCAGGATTAAGCGTGATGATGAAAGATGATGCAGCGAGTTATGAACGTCAGATAGAATTGAGAACGCATATTGTGAATAAAACGGCATATCAAAAGAAAATAAAAAAGCCGTATTATGATTATTATTTTACAAAAAAGGCCGCTTCTCAGTCTGTCATTAATTTGTGGTATCGAAAAAATGATGTTCAAATGTGTATAAAGGTTTTGGACTGTGGAAATAACAATTATGTACTTCGTCATAGATATAAAGAAGATGTAACTCTACAACCCGATGAATTAACTCCAGAAGTTTTGGTGGGTTATAATGAGAATACTAATTCAAAAAATACATCTTATTACGACTATTTGGCCGAAAAAGACATGAATACTTTTTATGGCGATGGTTACAATTCATCAACTGAGAGAAATGTGTATGTAGATTACTCGTACGCAGGATGGGCCACTAATTACGTTGCAAGGGCAATGCGAAGAAATGAATTTTACAATCCCGTAATTGCAATATATGATTATGATGGAAATCTTGTGGGTGGAACAGCACCGTCATGGTACCATCCAACCCAATGTACGGTGGTGCCTGAAACGGAAGATGCTTCGTATAATCCAAACTATATAAGGACATCTAGAAAAAGCGATTTCTGTAGTGATGCTGATTTTCCGAACACAGCTCCAGAAATCCATTTTGAAGATGATAATGTAGATGTTATTTACGAAGGCGAAGATTATGTAGCTTTCCCAAGCTACAGTGACGCTGATAATGATAATGTTACACTAGAACTGGTTGAAGGTCCGAGTTGGTTGGAAATTGGTACGCCATCAAATTATAATGTGGATAATTGGCCGACATATAGTAGATATAAAAACAATTACTATGTTAGATCTAAAAATGGAAGCATAAGGCAACATTATACGATACAACCTGGTACGTATTCTTATAAGGTTCGTGTAACAGACCCTCTTGGGGCTTTTAGTGAAGTTTCAAGAACGATTGTTGTAAAAGATGGTAGTAAAAATCCATATGCCTACTTAGCAAAAAAACAGTTGGCTGTTTTAATGGGTGATGAAACGTGGTTCACTAAATATCAGCTAGATATTGCGACTGGGATTGTGAATTTCGGTGAAAAACCTGTGACCCTTGAGAATTTTTACTATGAGTATTATGGCTTATTTGCTGATGGTGATCATTATAGAGTAATGAAGTCATGGTATAAAAATATAGGTTTTAATGTTGACAAGTATGATTGTGGCAATGGACGGTTTAAATTGCGCTATTCTTATAGCGGACAGATGTATTTCTCTGAGAATCATAGTGCTTTTGATAATAAATATGGAATATACTATGGTACTACGGTGACCCATATTAAAAATGATGATTTCTCCTTGAACCCAAACATTGTTGAGTTCCCGACTCGTCGTAGGGTGTATAATCCGGATGTAGTTTTGTTCGACAAGGAAGGTAAAGTTATATGGGGGAATAATCCTCCTTCTTGGGCTTCACAATGTTCTATTGATAATTCAGATTCGTTTAAACCGACATCTTCCACATCCGGTTCCACACCTGGTTCTACACCTGGTTCTACACCTAGTGAAACTAGTTCGTCGAGTTCTCATTCACCTGAAGATTTTGCAAAGTTCAGCGATTTGCGAATCCGCTTTGTTGATTATAATGGGGCAGATTCGAAAAATAATATGGGACTCACCATGGATATCTTGAATAAGGGAAACATGAATCTTTCCTTAGGTGGTTTTGAGGTAAGATTCTATTTCCAAAATTCTGAAAATTCAAATGTTTCCGCTGCGTCATACAGTAATTATACAACGAATAATGGTGTTTCTTACTTTGAAAGTGGCTACCCGAAGATTGAGCGTTGTTCTGAAAATGAATATGCTATCAAAATGAAATTTTCGTCTGGAGCAAAGATTGGCCCGAATTCAACGTATCCGCAAAATCCAAACCAGGGCGCTTTGACTACGAGGTGGGACGTTCCTTTTGATAAGACGACATTTGCAAGTTGGATTAATAGTTCTGTGAATCTCGTTGAAAACCCGAATATGGCTTTATTCGATGCAAATGGGAATCTTGTTTATGGAACTGAAGCTTGGAAGTGTGAACCTTATAAAGAAAAGGAATTGCGTATTTCTGTTAAAGAAGTCGTTAGCAAGGTTCGAGCTTTTGATAAGGATGGATCCGCTGCTTCAGTAACATTAAAAATTAGAAATGAGGGTGACTCGGTTCTTGCTGGGCCTGCATTTGTAAATGTATATGTAACTCATCCGAGCGGTCGAGTGCCCGTTATCGTCAATGGAAAAGATACTCTTGCCCATGTTGGTTCTGCAACTATTGGAGGACGACGAGTCGTCCGTACCTCTAATGGCAATAAACATGTTTATACAATAGCAATTCCTGAAGGTCTTGCGGCAGAGATGAAAAATGATATTGAATATTCATTTGTTTTATTTGATGCATGCTTATATGATTGTCCTTCAGAATTAAAGTCTTTCTATTACTGGAATGTGACTGATGACTGGTCAATTAAGGATGGAAAAAACTACCCATTAGTTACAAATAATGTTGTCATAAAAAATGCTGAGGGAAAAAATGTATATGGTGTGGAAGATCCTTCGGCTCCATCGTATGATGTTGCTTCTAAAGACGAAGAAATGGTTTTTGTACCAAAACATCCTTCTATCCTTGTTCCATGGCAGTATGCAAACCGTACTGATGCGAGGGCGTATTCACTAGGTCAAGTTCTTGTGGGTGGAGACTTTGAAGATGTCTCGGTTAGAGGTTGGTCTATTTTAGGAACTGTTCGAAGTGTTCGTGACGGAGCTCCTCAGGGAGCACGATATCTGGTGTTGGAAAATGGAGCTTCTATAAAACAAATAGTCCCGCAGGCTTCTTCTTCGTTGTTGTCTGATAGTGGTGCTGTCCTGACTGTTTGGTATAAGGGCAATATTAATGTTACTTTAAATGGAACATCCTTTGGTGCCAAGTATTCCAATTCTTGGACTCAAGGTGCTATACCCATAAGCGGGAACCTATTCAATAAAAATGGCGAAAACACATTGTCCATTTCTGGATCAGGGCTTTCAATTGATGATGCCGCCTTGATTCCTGGTTCAAAGGCTGCGGTGACAACATATGCAGTTCGCTTTACCACGACCCAACATGAAGAGATTGAAACTCGGGCGTACGATGGTAATGAGAAGGTTGTTGTGACTGCATCTGAGCGTGATGAATTAGGTCGCCCTTCAAAAAAATATCTTCCCTTTGAACTTTCGTGTGCCAAGGGTATAGGATGTAATCCTTCTAATAAAGTAAGAACATCTCCATCCAAGGCTAATGGATATTATACCTCGGCAAACCCGTTTTATCCAGATGCAGAAGGGTTTGCATATAAAGAAACCCAATGGAAGCCTGACCAAGCGGCAACAAAGAATTTGGAAGGTTTTCCAGGAAAAGCGTATAGTTTAGTTGGTGATGATTTAGATAAGGATAATAGGAATGAAACACACCTTGTCCGTGCTTTTTCTTCGGGTGTTCATCTACCGGATAAGGATATTTTAAAATTTTCTGCTTTGAGTGATTCTGTTTCTGCAGTAAAGGAAAATTCACGTTTTTATGATATTACTTCAAGTCAATCTACTGTAAATTACCATGCTAAGGCGAATTTGAATCCTACTCACCTTTGGGAATTGAATATGGATCAGGATAATCGCATGGCGTTTACCGTGAAAGATGGTGATGGCCATGTGGTTGTGAGTGGTTCTTTGGATGCAGAGGGCAATTTGGTCAGTCGCAGTATAAATGAATTTGACGAACGTGGTAATGTAATCAAGTCGCATTCGCCCGTGAGTTGCGAATATGATCCTGTGCCTGCGAATTGCGTTGATCCGAGCACTTATGAGTATGATGCTGAAAGCCGTCTGATTAAGAGTTTTGAACCCGATGCAGGCTTCACTTTGACCTATTACGATTTTGTAGGTCGTGTACGCTGTGCGCAGACCCATAACCAGTTTACACACGAAACATACAATCCCGTGTGCGCAATCGTGCAGTACGACAATTTGGATCGTGTGAGCTACACTGGCCGCAAGGTATTTAGCTTGGGCCATGTGGCTGCAGCTGAAGGTGGTACTGAGAAATGGCTTCGAGATTTTTTCCTTGACTCAACGAAATTGAACGAACCGGCCGTTTCCGAACTCACCCCGGGGACGGTAACCCGATTCTTTTACGATAATCTTCCTGCCCGCGACACGCTGGGCGTAGAACTGTACCCTGCAAGCCTTTCTGCTGCTGATTTCAAGTACATGCGTGGTCGTCTTGCAGCCACCATAAGCGATGTCAGGGCTGTGACCGATGCCTCCGGCGATACACTCAAGGGCGCGGATGGTCTTGATAGCGTAATCCGCGTATCAACTGTATCCAATTACGATAAATATGGTCGCGTTGTGGCGAACTTCACCTACGATCCGACTCTCCCTAAGAACATGCGGATGCTCGCGGTCTATACGGAGTACGACCTTGGCGGCAAGGTGACTCGTGTGACCAAGTATCCCAATGGTCTCGCTGGCAAGTCCGTCGTTGAACGCTACGTCTATGACCGCCTCGATCGTGTGGATACACTGTTCTCCACCAATGGAAGCCATTCTGAGAACATCCTTGCTACATATGAGTATTACCCATCGGGGCAGGTTCGCTCGATTCAACTCGGTGGTGGCAAGGTAAGTCTGGAATACTCCTACCATATCAGCGGCGCTGTTAAGACTGTAAATATGAAGTCTGTGGACGGCATGGAGCTTTATGCCGAGACTCTGTATTACGAGGATTGTGGCGATGAAAAATGCACCCCGCAGTACAACGGGAACATCAGCCGCATGGCTCATCACTTGTCTCATGGCAATAGCGAGTATGCCGATAAACGCGATGTTAGTTATATTTACGACATGATGAACCGCTTGACGAACGTGAATTCCCGTATTGCCTCAAACGATGCTGATGTCTTTGACGAGGCTTTCGGTTACGATGCGCAGGGGAGACTTACTTTCCAGCGTCGCGGTGAAAATGTTAAGGAATCCTTCGGTGGCGAATATGTCTACAAGTCCGGCTCGAATAAGCTCAAGTCCGTCACAATCGGCATGGGCGGATCCGCCGATAGCCGCAATATGTCCGCTGCAGAAAACTTCGACTACGATACCGAAGGCAATTTGATTAGCGACTTGTCCAAGAATATGAAAATTTTCTACGACTGGCGCAGCATGCCCACGGAATTCAATAGAGTGAATTTCTGCTATGATATTCACGAGACCACTGCTTGTGATTCTACGAAACTCCTGATGGCCTATGACGGCTCCGGTCGTCGCGTGTCCAAGACTCAGCTGCATACGTCTGGCAATGGGGTTTGGGACACCGTCCTGGTGACTCACTACACCGGCATGGGCACGGAGGTGCGCGAGAATTTCGAGGGACCAGCCCCCGAGACGAAGGTTGTGGTGAACATGCCGCAAGGCCTTGGTCGCTACGGAATCGAGGATGCCGACCACGCGGCGGAAAACGGTTCCGCGCAGACTTTCGAATGGTACCTCAAGAACCATCTGGGTTCCACTATGCTCGTTTACGGCACGCAGGCCTCTTCAAGCACGGGTGGGGTCAAGGCCGCTTACGATTATCGCAGTTTCGGCGAGCAGATAGAGCTTACGCCGCCGTCGACCGGCAAGGTCACGGAGAATTTCACTGGCAAGGAACGAGATGACGAGACTCAGTTGGATTACTTTGGCGCCCGTTACCTTGACCCAATGTTAGGAATGTGGACTTCTGTTGACCCTGCAAGGCAATTTGCAAGCCCTTATCTGTATGCCGGAAATGGGGTGAATCCGGTGAATGTTGTTGATCCGAATGGAAATTACACTCTTAATTTGAATGAAGATAATACTGTTGCAAGTTTGGTCGAGGATGATAATTCTAATACAGTATCTCTATTGGATGCAAACGGTAAATTGGTAAATACATTTGCTGCACCTCCATCTGGAAGTTATTTCTTTACAGAGAAGCTTGTTGGGGAGAAATTTGATCCAAATATGCAGCAAAATGCAAACGCAATGATTAAGGATGCTTCTCAATATTGGCCTGCTGATTTTATTGGGTGGGGAACAAATGGACCGTTCGATTTTAAAAATCAATATTATTTTGGTGCAGATAAAACTGTAGGTGTTTTAGATGGAACTATAATGACTGCTCGAGATGCGGGAAACGCAATATGGGGCGGATGGACTAGGCATGCCTATTTATGTAGAGCAACTCTTGGTTGTGATGACTTGTTGCCTCGTATTCAGGCTCATTTGATTATGCAAGGAATTTCAAAGTTGGTAGCTCCTGGTTTTAAAGAAGATCCACCAAGCGCAACAATGCAAAGTTGGGGCTTTAACAATTATTTGCCATCAACCAAATGATAGGATAAAGAAATGAATTTTGGTAAGATTAATAAAAAGGTGATGGAAATGGATCGCCCTCTAAAAATGTTGATTGTTTTTTTTGGAGGTTTTCCGATGCTTTTGTGCTTTTTATTTTGGAATGGTGGACATTTTAAGGGGGTTGGAGCATCTCCTTTTCGTCAGCATTTATCACAAAAAGATAATAGCAAGGCTTGTTCAATAGATGGGACAAAATTGTTTTTAATTGGCGACGATGTTGATGTTTCTTTTTTTCAAATGTATGCAATCAGTGGCTTTAAAGCATATCGTTTTTATCATGTTTTTTTTATTGATGAAACTGAAAATAGAATAAATTTCATAACATATAAATTTCCTTTAACAACAGGGGTTGGTGCTATTATTGAAAATACAGATATGATAATTGAGAACTCTTCGGATACAATAACGATATATTATGATAAAGAACCTATTGATGGCTTTCTGTTGGAAAATAATCCATTCTCAAAAAAAATCCTGTTTGAAAGACTCGACAATTTAAAAAGCTTAAAAAAACACGAAGGAGTTTGTTATTTATAATGGATTGGAAACAAATAAAAATAGAAGAAACTTTCTTGTTTAACAGGTTGCTTTCTTTAATCGCTTTTGTTTTTTTAACTGTAATAGCCATTAAAGAAATGTCTGTATTTTTGAATCCTGACTACATTAAGGCTGTTTGTGTTTTGAGTATTTTTTCAGGAATTCTATATTTTATAGCCTCATTTCTTTTGTTTTTCGATTTTTTGAATTTAAAAAAGAAGCTTGTAAAAAATAAAATATGGGTGATGGTTTTTCTATTTGGTTTTTTATTTGATGTAATTGGTTGGTTTATCGAATCTATTGTTAGAACATATTTTTAGTTGAAATTTTCCTATGATTGGAGGGGTATGCCTGTCGAGTTTACGCGCAATGATGCCTGCATTGACATACACGAGCACGTCGTGTGTGGTTTAGTTAAGCTCGTCATGGCCTACGATGGCTCGGGCCGCCGTATCTCGAAAACGCGTATGCGTGACTACGGCAATGGGGTTTGGGACACCGTCCTGGTGACGCACTACACTGGAATTGGCACAGAAATTCGTGAAAATCTTGCAACGTCAGAGCCAGGAACAAAGGTGGTTGTGAACATGCCGCAGGGCCTTGGTCGCTACGGAATCGAGGATGCCGACCACACGGCGGAAAACGGTTCCGCGCAGACTTTCGAATGGTACCTCAAGAACCATCTGGGTTCCACTATGCTCGTTTACGGCACGCGGGCCTCTTCAAGCACGGGTGGGGTCAAGGCCGCTTACGATTATCGCAGTTTCGGCGAGCAGATAGAGCTTACGCCTCCGTCGACCGGCAAGGTCACGGAGAACTTCACTGGCAAGGAACGTGACGACGA
>Ga0247609_10003643_pt1 | contig 15561 bp, 29 predicted proteins | sample 172DNAGHGlowgp2_FD_193487 | JGI IMG/M metagenome (GOLD analysis project Ga0247609, IMG submission 193487) | Sheep rumen microbial communities from Palmerston North, Manawatu-Wanganui, New Zealand - 1728 DNA GHGlow gp2 | ecosystem: Host-associated > Mammals > Digestive system > Stomach > Rumen ...
AACTGATAATAGAAAGAAAGTAGAAGACTTAAAACTATTAAGAAATGTACTTGACCAAAATCATGGAAGTACATTAGAGCACGTATACTTAACTTATGCAATAATTAATGCAAGTAGAAGTTATCTTGCTCAACAAACAAGACATAGAATGATGAGCTATACTTCAAGTAGTCAACACTATATAGACCATACAGAAATGTCTGATGCAGAAGTACCTGTAGAAATATTAGAACTAGATAACCCAGAAGTAATTGATTTCTATCTTGGTGCTTATAAAGATGTTAAGGAAGCATATAATACTTTAATAAGTAAATATGGTATTGACCATTCAGTAGCAAGACAATTACTTCCTAATGCACAAAGAAACTTACTTATAGTAACAGCTAATATAAGAAGTTGGATTAACTTTATGAATCAAAGAATCTGTAATAGAAATACCTCTGAGATTCAATATATAGCTTATCTATTAAGAGAAGATATGAAAAAGATTATTCCTACTTGCACAGAGTATATGGTACCAGACTGTGTAAGTTTAGGACATTGCACTCAAAAGGCAATGAGTTGTGGACAAAAATGGACTGAGGAACACATGGAAGAACTATTTGGTGGCTTAGTTCAGGGTGAAGAAAACCCTCTCCACCAAAAGAGGCTCATTAGAAAATGATTAATATAGATAAAGTAATCGATGAATATAATGAGACTCTTGAAGAAAGAATTACAAAAGAGCAATTAAAACAGCAATTTGAGAGTAAATTAAAAGAGGGTACTAAGAACGATACTATTACTGTATCAACAGCAGATAGTAATATAAGTTTCTATCAAGTATTAGATGAGAATGGAAATCCTCCAGAGATTCCAAGTAGTATAACTACAATAGCTTCTTATGGAGAGATAACTACTCCTACTATAAAAGAGACAGACCAAACAAGAATAATTAAGTTTATGGCTAATGACCTGCTTAATGCACTAGGTCTTCCTCCAAGAGATAAAGATAGAGAAGTAGAACTTAAAGTTAAGATAATAGGACGAGACTGTGATAGATATGGTTGTCCTATAAATATAGATTAAAATAAAGCATTTTAAGGCACTTTAAAGCCAAAATAGTATATTTATATTAAATAGACTAAAACAAGCTTATAAAGTGCCTTAAATCAATTCTAGGAGTATATTATGGAACTAAGTAGAAGAGAATATAATAATTTAAAAGAAATATCAAAGAATACAAGTAAAAAAGAATTTAAGAAGTTAGTTAAGAGAATAAAGAATAATAAAGTTAAAATAAATATAACAAGAACAGTCTTTGTAGATATGGATAATACAATAGCTGAGAATACAACCTGTAGAGATATTAAATACTATAAAGGTCTATACCTAAATAAAAGACCAATTAGAATCGTAATAGATGCAATAGAGTATTTATATTCCAGGTCTGAGATAGTAATAATATCTAAAGCTTTAGGAGGAAACTCAGGAAGATTAGAGAAGTTAAGGTGGATAGAAAAGAATATGTCCCTACCTAAGAATACTAAATGTATATTCCTAACTGAACAGGAACCAGCTACAAAGAAAGCAGATATAATAAAAGAATATTGTAAGAAGAATCATATTGATATTAAAGATGTATTACTAATAGATGATAATAAGAAGACATTACAAGCTTGTGATAAGAAAGGAATACCTGTTAAATATCCTCAACAAGTAATATGTGATTACCAGGAACAGAATTCATATTATTAATTAGGAGGAGTGAATATGGATGAAAAGACAGTAAAGCTATCTACAATGCAACCTTATGACTGGGACACAGATGAGGTATCCTGGAGAGAGATATTAAAGTTTGTAACTGAGGAATTAAATAAAGATAATTACTTCTATATAATAGCAGACGATGAGAATATCTATCTTAAATGGAGAACAGATGGAAGAGTCTTTGCAACAGTATATACAGAGAAAGTAATAGAAATCATAAAATATATAAAGGAGGAACATAGAAGATGAGAATAAGAATAATTGATTTTGGATTAGATGATGTATGTAAGAGACCAGAAAGAAAGAGACCAATAGGAGACTGTGGCTATGATTGCTATGCAAGAGAGACTACAGTAATTCCAGCGCACGGAGCTGCTAAAGTACCACTAGGTTTTGGAATGATAATACCTGAAGGTTATACAGCTTATATGCACAATAGGGGAGGAACATTCCTAAGAGGTCTATCAGTGGGAGATGCTTTAATTGACCTTAACTATCGTGGTGAAGTAAATGCTTTAATGCAAAATATAACTGATGAAGATATTACTATTGAGAGAGGAGAGAGACCTTGCTCTATGGTCTTAACACCTAATATAGATATTGACTGGATGGATGAGGAAGAAGAAGTCAAAGTACTTAAACTTTTAAATGGAGAAGAACGAGGAAGTAAAGCCTTCAATAGTTCTGGAAGATAATAAATGATATTAGACCCAAGTGAAAAGATATTCCTAGTTCCTATGGGGAAAAGGAAAGATAAACCTATATATGCACAGTTTAGATTCAAACCATATACACAGATTCAGGCTATGCTAGACGAGTATAATGTTCCTTATGAGATGGATACAGAAAGGTTTAAACACGTATTATTAATTAATTCTAATATACAAGGAATGGTCTGGTATAGAATACCTTGTAATGACCCAGAGCTTCCTAATAGGAAGTATCATCAGTTTATCTTTACTTCTGATATAATAGATAAGATATGTAAAAGATACCATATAGAATTAGAAAGGAAGGAGGAAGCTGAGTGGAAGAGAATAGCGTAGTACAGGAGACTTCACCAGTTCAAGCTATCTGTCCAGGTTGTGGAGTAGAAATACTAGAAGTAGAAAAGCTACCTGAAGGTCGTGAGAATGAAGTATACACTTGTCCTAAATGTGATACTTCATTAGGTGTAGGATTTAGAGTAACTAAGATTCAAGAGAACATACCTGTATAGTATGTTCTTTTAAATTGGTAAAAAATGACAAAAACTATTTACAAAATTGGTGAAATATGGTATATTATATACAACGAGAGGAGATGTAGGTATTCTATGACTAAGAAAATGAGTGATGAATTACAGGTCAAAATAGATAGAATGGGAAGAATACAAGTACCTAAGCCAATAAGAGATAAACTAGATTTATATACAAATGAGTGGCTAAGTGCAGAAGTAGGACCTGATTATTTAATAGTTAAGAAAAAGGTAATGCAACCATCTGACCCAAGACGAACTATTGAGTTTAGATTTGATGACCTAAGAAAGTCAAGAATAGATAAGAGAAAGAAAACCTATCAACCTGGAACCTATGTCAAATGTCTTTCTATGGAAGCTGACGAGAATCCTATCCCACAAGATATGGTCGGAATAGTAAGAGGTGTTGATGATATAGGGTCAGTACATATTGACTGGATTAATGGAAGGAGTGTAGCTTCCTTAGATATTCCAGGAGATGCTTTAGAGGTTATTTCAGAAAAAGAATATAAAAGTTATAAGAGTTAATGTTCAATAAACATTAACTTAGCAGATATAATTTGTTAGTTCTTCTATAATAGTTTTTCAATAAGAATACTATTATCTCCTAATTATCTAAATATTATACTAAGAATTATATTTGCTAAGTTAGTGCTTATTGGAAAACTAAGTACTAAAGAGGTGTAGGAGGTAGTATGAAAAAATATTACATAAGTCATAATACCAATCAAGAAGAGAAGAAACACAATATAGACCTTTATAATAAGGTAAGGACCAAAGGAAATTGTCTTGAAGGAGAATGGAATGGAGATTATTATGTATCTACATTCGAGTATCTTGATAAGATATATGAGCTTTGGGACAATATGGAGTATGGTATTATGTCAGAAGTAGTTGAGTATGAAAGGAGTGAATACTATGAAAGACACACAATTTAAAGAAGCATTAGAAAGAATGGAGATGCTTGGCTTATCAAGCCAATGTATTAGTGCATTTAAGAAAGGAAAAGTATGGGAATCTGAAGGTATGGGAGCTCTATATGAAGTTAATGAAAGAGAACAAGGCTTCATAGATAAGTTCCAAAATGACCATAAAGGTTGTTTAGTATACCACATGATTCATAACTTCTTTGAATTTGGAGAAGTATATTCAATGTTCTATGTATCTAATGACGTAGAAGAGTGGGAACAAGACCGTCTTGATATTAAAGAAGGTTATCCATTTGTATATGCTTATAATGTTGATGAACCAATGTTCTCAGACTTTGGAGGTATTGCTGTTCAAAAGTCTATTGGTGGTTTAAGAAGGATTGGTTAATATGGAAACGAATTTAAGAGGGGTTAAAGAAATGGCTAAGCTACTTACAGAATATCCAATACAACCATCAGGTAGTGCTAAAAGTGGGCTAGGAAGTATCTTCCTTTCCCACCCGATATATAGAGATAGAATAGTAGCTATGCCTACTGAGAAGACAGAAGAAAATCCTGTTGGCCTTGACTTACTTGATATAACATTACTTGAGAATCAACCAAAGATAATAGAAATGTATAAGCATGCTATTGATAAACAAAAAGATGCTTTTGGTGTATTTATGATTATTAATAAGCCTTATTCTGGATTCTTCTTTAAATTAGTTAAAGACTATCTTAGTACTGAAGACTATACTTTATTACTAGAAAATTTATGGACTAGTATGGAGTATCCTAATTCAGATAAGAATGTTAGTAAGAAAGAGTGGATAAGCTTTTGGAAGAAAGCTGACCTAAGTCTTATATATAATAATGAGGACCTTGAATTATTAGCAGGTCTTCCAGAAGAATTCTATGTATATAGGGGTCTTATGGAAAGAGCTAAACTACAAGCTTTATCTTGGACATTAGATATAGGAAAAGCCACTTGGTTTGCTAAACGTTTTGGACATAATGGTAAAGTCTATAAAGCTAAGTGTAAGAAAAAAGATATATTAGTATATCTATCTTGTAGAGGAGAGTCTGAAATTGTCGTTGATTGGAAGAAACTAAAAGATATTGAGGAGGTAAGTTATATATGAAATATGAATTAGTTGATTTAAGAAGCAAGACAGCAAAGGATGTTAAAACAGATTTTAAGAAATTTTATGAGGACTGGCTATTTACTTGGGAAGGAATGTTAGTTGATGAAGAAAACCTTAATGCAATAGTTAAGGAATTAAAACTTAAAAACCCAACATTTTATGTATGGTCAGGTAGACAAATGAACTCTGTTTATGGTTTAAAAGGAGATAATGCCTACCCTATGACACTATCTTTCTTGGGAATAAAAGATTTACAAGACCCAGGATTAAAGATGCGTTATGGTGCTAGATGGTTTACTGATATAGTAGACAATAATCGTAGACATAATAGATAATGGGTAAAGTTAGATATTGCAACTTATGTGGAGAAGTCTCTGATACAACAGGTAAGTATTGTCAAAAATGTTATATGTATTTAAAGATACACCCAGAAGGAGTATACAAGCTTCCTCCAAAAGGAGAAGTGCATTATGCTCCTAATGGGGACCCAATATGTCATATCTGTGGTATGGCTTATAGGAAGTTAGGAAATCATATAGCATTTAGACATCACCTAACACAAGAGGCATATAGAGAATTATTCAATTTATATCATAATACGAAGTTATCAAATGATGAGTATAAGGAAACAATGAGAGAATATAACAAACGAGATTATGATAAAGTAGTTAAAGAAAACCTTATTAAAGGTGGAGTTCATACTAGGACCACTAATCAGATTCTTCCTGGAAGAAGACTTGGTGGTTATATAAAGGAAAGTATATATAAGGAGGGAGTACTTAATGAAAATAAAAGTAATTAGAACTTATGATAAAGGTATATTCGAGACCGAATTATCTAATATGTATAAGGACAATAGTATTAAAGATGTTCAAACTCATACAGAAAGTCATGAGGAAAGAGGACATTTCTTAATCTACTATATAGCAATAGTATTCTATTATCCAAGATATGGAGAAGGACTTGTTAAGGAATTAGGATTCACTAATAGAACTTCTAATGCCTTATGGAGAGCAGGAATAGAAACTATAGACCAATTAAAAGAAGCTATGTATAGTGGTAGAATTAAGAGAGTTCGTAATCTTGGAAAAGTTTCAATGGAAGAAATAGAAGCTAAGTTAGAACAATTATAAGGAGAAAATTCATAATATATACTGAGGAGTGATATATTATGGAAAGAAATAAATTTGGGGGCAACTGTTATCTTGAAGACATTAATTCAATTATGTCTAATAATGCAAGAAGAGCTAAGTTAAATTATTCGCATAAACAAGAGAACAGGTGGAATATGTGGACCGATAATGGTGGAATGACTTTATCATTTGTACTAAATAGAGGTCTTTTTATTCCATCAATTTCTGGAGTAAGAACACTTACACTTGAAAAGTTCTATTCTAAAAGCCCTTCTGATGTTGATTCTTGGGTAAGAGCTGATGTTAGAATGTACTTAGAAACTGTTAAGAGATATTTAATAGACCTTGATGCTAAATTAGAACAAGAAGGTTATGAGAAATATATGAAAGCTTATTATGAGTCTATGAGAATGATAGATGAAGAATCTGATGTTCAAAGATATAATAGACTTAATAATGAATTCTTAACTGAAGAAGAATATAGACAGATGTGCCCAGAGCCAATAGAAGAATTAAGGGAAGAGGTTGATTCTCTTACTAAGGTCCTAAAACCTAGAAGAGTTAAAAAGAGTAAAGAGGTTCCAGGTCAATTAAGTTTATTTGACTATATGGACGGAGGTAAGACAAGATAATGGACTATATTGTTTCATTTGATAATATAGAATCTGTGGAATATATGGAAAAAGGAATTCCTATTACACAGTTCTTAATCAATACTCATTTAATTCCAAATAACCTATTAAAGAAAGATGATAGAGTACAAATAAATGGTAAAAATTACCTTGTTATAGATATTATCTTTCTTGATATAATAGGAAACATAATCTTGAAATGTGTTGAGGAGGAATAAAAATGGACACAAGATTTGAGAAACCAATGTTAGCAAAAATAAAAGATGATGTAGAACACCAAGGTATTGGTGGAAAAATGATAGTTATTGAAAGAGCAGATACAATAAGTTATGTTCTTGATTATAACTTAAATAATATGACCATTGGACTTCATAACTTTGTAATGAGAAGACCAGATATATTAGACGAGGAACACGAAGATATGAAGTTATATTATGGACACGTAGGGACACTCGGTTATTTTGTAGCGGAGGATGAGTTAGTTGAAGAACCTAGAGAAGTATCCTGGGACGAAGCTTATAAATACCTACAATAATTTAAAGGAACTATACTATAAAGATAAGTATCATATAGAGTATTTGGACAAAATAGCTGAATATATTAGACCTGAATACCTAGATTTATATTCAAATATACTTAATATGAGTTTAAATGTACCTATTTCAGACGAAATGAAAGAGACCTATAAAATATCTATCTTAGTATTAAACGAGTCCCTATGGCCAAAAGAATGGCTTTTAAAGCTATATAAGGAGGAATAAACAATGAAAGATATAGGAATAGCAAGACCTGTTGATAGACTTGGTAGAATAGTAATTCCAAAAAGTATTATCAAACAGCTTGACATAAAGAATGGTGAAAAGTTAGATATTTATTTAGAAGGTACTAGAATCATATTAGAAAAGACAATAAAGAGATGTGCTTCCTGTGGAAGTGAAGATAACTTAGCTGCTTGTGGAGATATAATATTATGCTTTGACTGTGCAGATAGAATCTCAAAGAATATTCTATCTCAGAGAGAAGACTAATGAAGAAACCTGTATATAGACATTTTGGAAGTAGTAAATTTGATAGAGAATTATTTAATCCTATAAGTAATAGACTATTCTCTAATAAACCATTTGGAGGACTATGGGCTTGTCCTGTTGAAGACAAAGATATAGACTGGGAAGAGTGGTGTAGAAGAGAAGAGTTTAACTTAGAATCATTAGAAGAACATTTTGATTTTACAATTAAAGATGATTCTAAGATTATGGTCATAAAAGATATTAAGGACCTTGATAAGCTTCCAAGAATTAAGAATTCTGAGTTTATATTAGAATATGATACAATGAACTCTAATATTGATTTTGAAGAGTTAGCTAAAGAGTATGATGGTATTATGGTTTGGATATATCGTAGTAGTGATATAGACCTTACTAGAATGACCTTTGATGGTATTTATTATAGAATGTATGGTTGGGATGTAGATACCTTAGTAGTATTTAATCCAGATATTATAGAGGAGTGTTAATATGAATATAAATGAACAAATCTTTGAGAAGATTGAAGAATTAAGAGAATTGCTTAGAAATAATGTAAGTACAAAAGATGAAAAGATTCCAAGAGCTGAAGATTTATCTAAATCAAAGCTAGATAAATTTTTTGATATAGATATATTCTTTTCAAGAAAACCAGGAATGAGAAGAAGTATTCAATTGGTATCTTCTGGGACAGATAAACCAGAGAATGTACAACTATCCTGTATGACAGCTTTATGTAGTTTGTGTGATACAATGGTTTCTAATAGAGAACTTAATATGTCTGAGAAAGAAATTATAATTGCTTTCTTAGGCTGGATGGAACAACATAGAATGTGGTTTAAAGACCTAAATAAGAAAGATTTAAAGATAATTCAAATGTAGTGGTAGAAAATACCACTACTTTTTTCATATAATATAGTGGTATAATAAATACTGGAAAGGAGGATAACTTTACTAAGATGAATGAAACCGCTAAAAGTTTGGCAGATAAAGGATATCTATCAGCTTTTATAGCGAATCACTTAAATATTCGTTATAGAGATTATCTAGCAATGAAGAGTAATCTTGCAGAATTAAGCAATTCTACAAATGATAAGATTATAAATGGAGTTAAGATGCTTCTTACTAACTGTGAGTGTTATTTAAAGAATCAAAAGAATCTACTTAACTCAGCCAAGGGACTTGCTTATACTGGAACACTTTATAAAAAGATTAGAAAAGTATCACCCGAGATAATAGAAAGTTATTCAGCTTGGGACCAAGATACTATTAAAGATTTTCTTTATAAATTAGAGAATGCTAAAGGTAAGAATGAATTTGAATTAAGAGATAATGATTTATTAATTCTATATAATATTTATTCTCATCAAGGGTCATTTAATTATGTTCAGTATAAGGAAGATACTAATATTAATGTAGATAATGAATACGAATATTTAAGAGACTATTTTACTATTAATTCTCTTGATACAGAGATAGCTAGACTTGGTTATAAGAGTAGAAGAGAATTTGCAAGAGAATCTGGAATATCCTTAAATAGAGTTCAGAGAGTAGCAAATGGTGATTTTAATATCAATAATAGTAGAACTAAAAGTCTTTTAAAAGAAGTTTATGAATTTGTTATGAATACTAAAAATAAAAAGAAGAAAACTAAGAAGACCTATAAAAGTTTCAGATGGAATCAATTATCTGAGGAAGAAAGAGAATGGTATCTTACTTTTGATTTCAATAGTGTAATAGACAATAGATTTGGTTATAAACAAGCAAGTATTATAAAATTATTAAATAAGCTTGGTTTTGATGAGCAGTATTATAGCACTTGGTGCAACTTATCAAAACATATAACTGACTATGGTAATTATATATTGGTTAAAGCATTATATAATTATGTTCATAAGTTAGACCTAATTGACGTTAATATTGAGCAAAAAACTATTGAATCTAATAAAGTACAGGAGGAACCTATGGAAGAAATGAGTTTAGCTGATATAGGTGTTGAGCTAGAAATTCAAAGAATGTCTCAACCAGACTATCAGCCAGAAGGACCTATTTATTTAGATGAAGTTCTTGAAAAAGAAAAGAAAGAACTTAGAGAACTCCAAGTTTCTAAAATGCTTAAAGATGAACAAGAAGAGTTAGAGAAACTAAGAGAACTTAAAGCTCTAAGGGAAGAAAAAGAAAAACTAAAAAAAGAACTTGGACTTATCTAAGTTCTTTTTTTATATATTAAGATAGAGGTGATTATATGAGTTTGTATCATAAAATTGTTAGTAATTTATGTGAAATGGACCACGAAGATAAGCCAGAAGATTATACTTATGCTTCACCTATGTTTGATGATATATTCTTAAATGGTGATTACTTAAAGTCAGATTCAGGAATTAAAGTTGTATATAGAAAGTATGATGAAGATACACACGAAATAAAACCTGTAGGATTAGATAACTATTACTGGGCAAGTTCAAGAGATGGAGAAGTCTGGAAGATAGTTTATAATAGACAAATAGTAGATGAAAAAGAAGGAAGACCAATAGACATAGCGAAGTATATAGGAAACTTAAATGAAGAATAAGGAATGATAATATGGAAGAAACTTTAGAGCAAAGTAAAACAGAAAAGTTATTTGAACGAATTGCAGATTTTAGAGGAATAGGAAAAGAAGCTAAATTAGTAAGAGAAGTAGTTCCAATAGAAACCTGGTTAAATGAGGAATTCTATTCTGGACCATCTTCTAGTCAGTTATATCCTTATTGGAAGAATGCTATTATAAAGGTATTTAATAGTCCTAAAAGAATAAATGAAGTAATTATAACAGGTTCAATTGGAACAGGTAAATCAACAGCAGCTATTTATATGATAGCATATAGACTATATGAGCTATCTTGTTATTATCCACCACAAGCATTATATAACTTAATGAATAACTCTAAGATTCTATTTGCTTATTTCAATATAACAAAAGACTTAGCTGGTCAAGTTGGTTTCTCACAGTTAAGAGACTTAATAGATACAATACCATATTTCCAGAATATCTTTAAGAGAAATGAAAGAATAAACTCTATACTAGAATGGCCTCAATCAAGAATCTATATGAAGCCAGCCTCAACTAGTAATGATGTTTTAGGTATGAATCTAATCTCATTCTTTGTTGACGAGGCAAACTTCTTTAAGGGTGATGGAGTATCTAGTACAGGAAACAGTATAAATGATGTTCAATCAAAAGCCAGAATACTTTATAATTCTGTTAGGACTCGTGGTAAATCTCGTTTCGTTGTTAATAATGAAGACTACACATTTAATGTCCTTGTATCTTCTAGTATGTATGAATCATCATTTACGGAAGACCGAATCAAAGAATCAGCCGGAGAAGATAATGTTATGGTCTTTGATGCTAAGATATGGGAAGTTAAAAATGTAGATACATATTCAAAGGAAAGATTTGTAGTCTTCTCTGGGAATGAATTAATAGACCCTGTCATTTGTAATAGTGTTGCTGAGGTAAATTATATTAGAGCGCATTATCGCTTACCAGAAGTCAAATGTGATACTCCAAACGAGGCGATACAAGATATACAGGACTATGATATTAAGAAAAGGTTTATAGAAGTACCTATGAACTTTAAGAAAGAGTTTGAAGGAAATATAATACAAGCTCTTCAAGATATAGCTGGTGTTCCAGTAGCAGCTACTGGTAAGTTATTCTCAAATAGAGATTCTTACGCAAAAGCTCTTACTGATGAAGAAAGTCCATTTACTCAGGACCAAATAGTTATATCTACTAATGCTAATACAACAATTCAAGATTACTTTAAGAAAGACTGGAGACCAAAAGACCTAGCTAAGAAAAGATTTATACATTTCGACCAAGCTACTTCTGGAGACTCTTATGGGGCAGCTCAATGTTATATTGATTCTGTAACGTATGATGAATATGGTCTACCAAAAGTAAATATAAAGTTTGATTGGATGATAAGAATAAACCCACCTAAACCACCACATAAGATAGATTTAGCTAAGGTAAGAAGTATTATACCTTGGCAAGAGAAGATGTTTGGAATTAGCTATGGTATGATTTCATACGATACCTTCCAGAGTGCCGAAGCAGTTCAAGACCTAGATAAATCAGGCTATCCTGTCCAGTTTAGGTCTGTAGATAAATCAGATAAAGAATATTTAGATTTAACTGAATTATATTATCAAGGAAGGATTCACCATTATAGAAATGAATGGTATGAGAAAGAACTATTTAATCTTAATTGGTATAGAGCACAAGGTAAGGTAGACCACCCAAGTGTTAAAGAAGGTGGAACAAAAGACGTATCAGATGCCGTATGTGGTAGTGTTGCAAACGCCCTTGAGTATCCAGCTGTAGAGGAGATTCAAAGAGAATCTGATATAGATTGGTTCTTAAAAGGAACAAGTACAGAGAATAATTTCTTAAATGATAGAGAAGAATTATTAAATGGCTTTGGAAATATATATTAAAATAAAGGAGGTAATAATATGCAAAAACCAATGTTAGAAAGTATAAAGACAATTCTAAAAGAATGGGACTCTTCAAGAATATTAGATGCAGGCTTTGAAGCAGCTGAATTAATGGGAGAAGACCCAGACTGGTCAGATATTATAGATACTATGTTAGATAAAATTTCAGATAAAAACTTTAAAAAGTATTTAAAAGATATAGGAATGACAGAGGAAGAATTTAATGATGGTCTATATGAAGCAGACCCTGATTCTATTATTTCTGGTTTAGAAGAATACTTAACAGATAAAGATATTAAAGATATAGTAGATAGTTTCCCTTCACCTGAAGAAGAGGAAGAAGAATACTATGATGAGGAAGGAGATGAATAGTATGAAACTAACTGAGAGCCAAAAGATATTAAAGAATATAAATACAAAAGTTATAAATGAAGGGCTTAGTGAAGATGATAGTTTTTGGATTGTTGAACAAGTTGAAGGAGCAATGAATCCTGTATTTGAAGCAATAGACAAAAAGTTTGGTACCGAAATGGGTTATGATAGTGAATTCTGTACTAGATTATGTGAAGATATAGAAGAACAATTAGAAGAGTGGATTGATTATAATTCTGATAATGGAGAGGATGAGGAATAATGAAGAAGCTAACTGAAAGTATATTAACTAATCTTAATGAGTCAACTGATGTTTCTTCTTTTGATATATCTTCTACTAGTCCTTTTATGAAGGTAATATGTGATGTAGCTGGTATTAGTCCAGAAGAAGTTAAAGAATGTATTGGTTATGTCTTTAATGACTTTGAACCAGAAGACTTTATATTAGAAATGAATGATGGTACTGGAAGACTTGTTAATATTAATAGAAGCAAGGTAGAATCATTTAATTCTAAACAAGAAGCAATAGAAAAACTATTTGGAGATGGAGGAAATTATATCTTCTAATAGTGTAAGGTTTGTGTAAAGTTTAGGGACCAAGTGTAAAGTTTCTCAATTTCACAAATTTAAAAAATTTTTTCGAGAGTTTGAACTCCACAAAGCCTTATAAAATAAGGCTTTTACTTTTGAAAATGAGTGTAAAGTGCTTTACGCCAACTTTATTTATTTACAGTTTTGTGGTATAATATATAATGAATAAAGGAAATAATAGGCACTAAATTTATATACCTTTATTCAATGTTCTTTGAAAAGGAGGTGTAGGAATGGAATTAGTTTATAGTACTGGTGGTAGAGAGAAGTATTTTAAAGCTGAGAAGGTTGGAGACTGTGTAACTAGAGCTATCTGTAATGCTACAGGTAAAGATTACTTAGAGGTTTATAATGATTTAAAAGAACTTGCTAGCCACGAACGTATTACTAAAAGGAATCCTAAGAAGTCTACAGTAAGAGACGGAGTTTCCAAATCTATATGTCATAAATATATAGAAGATACATTGGGTTGGAAGTGGCACTCTTGCTGTGGAATAGGTAAGACTAATAGAACTCACTTATTAGAATCAGAATTACCTAGTGGAACTTTAATAATACAATGTAGTAGACACTTAACTTGTGTTAAGGATAGAGTCTTATACGATACTTATGACTGTACCAGAGAAGGAACGAGAATGGTCTATGGCTATTGGTCAAGAGATTAGGAGGAACTATGACTAAGATTCATTACAATGAGAAGTATCTTGAACGTAGATTCAAGAACTGGGCTCTCGTTGAATTAAGATTATATTTAGCGGAACTTGAATTAAAGAATAAAGAGAAGACTATAACAAGTGAGGAAGCATTATGTATTCAACCTGTTAGAGAAGAAATTCAACGTAGAGAAAAATTAAAAGGAACTAACTAGATTAGTTCCTTTTTTATATATTAAATTTAGATGTTATAGATAAAGGAGGAATACTTATGGCATTATTTAATAGAAAATCTAAACAACCTCTAAATGAGACATCTTCAGGACTTGCTCAAAACTATGAAGTAGCAGGCTTAGAAGCATATAACTTTATTAGAGGGTTAAGACTTATAGCATCAGATACTTATAATACGGACTATGTATTAGACAGAATGATGGATGACGCTATTATATCAGCAGCTGTCGATATGTATATAGACGACGCCCTTCAAGTAGACCCACAGAAACAAGAAATATTCTGGGTTGATGTTGATAATACAGATGACCGTTTTGAAAAGGACCTTGCTAAAGGACTTACAGATGAGTTAAATAGATTCTTAAAATCTGATTTAAGAATGGACAAGGAGTTAAGAGAGATACTTAGAAGAGTTATTATCTATGGTCAATGTCCAGTAAGAATGGACTTTATTGATAAGTTAGAGGATGATAGGTTAGCTTTAATAGATAAGAATAAACCTACATTTGAAGCTATCTCTAAACCAATATTTGATGAGCTTCTATCTGAGAATTCAAAGACAGATAATATGACAGAAGCATTTACTATGTTAAATGAGGAAGCAATCAAGAAGTTAGACTTTGAGAATATGACAGAACTTGGAACTAGAAAAAGAGTTGTGTCTTATCTAAATGAAAGTTTAAAAGAAGGAAAGAAGAAACTAACTGAAAGTCAACTACTTAATGAAGATATTTTATCTAAGGGAAAAGACGAAGATATTAGGAGGTTAATAAGAGGAAGATGGTTTACTGAAAATATATCTTCTGGAACTAATATCTGGGAGCTAGTAGCAAAAGGAAAGACTATTGCTTATATGGACGTAAGAAAACCAAACTTCTTCATAAGTCCAAAGAATATAGTTAACTTTGCTAATTCAACAGGTAAATATCATATTAATTTTGAAGTAGGACCATATAATGATAGTATTACTAATAAAGATTACTTTGTATTAAGAAGAGGTCAATCTTATTTAGATAACTCTATTGTAGCTTGGCAAGTATTAAGTGCTTTAGAAGATATATTAATGCTTACTCGTATGACTCGTTCAACTTTATATAGAATCTTCTCTGTTGAAGTTGGTAGTAAAGGTGATACTGAGACTAAGAGGATTCTAAATGAACTTAAGAATAGAATTAAGTCTGATGAAACTATTAATGTAAAAGAAAAAATATATAACTCAGAAATGAGACAAGTACCACTAGGTGATTCTATATTTATACCAACAAGAAATGGTATAGGTAATATAGATATTAAAGTTGTTGGTGGAGATGTTAATCTAAAAGATGCTATTGACTTAGACTACTTTAAAGATAAGTTATTTGCAAGTCTTAGAATACCATAAGCTTTCTTAGGATTCTCAG
>Ga0247609_10003647_pt1 | contig 15553 bp, 10 predicted proteins | sample 172DNAGHGlowgp2_FD_193487 | JGI IMG/M metagenome (GOLD analysis project Ga0247609, IMG submission 193487) | Sheep rumen microbial communities from Palmerston North, Manawatu-Wanganui, New Zealand - 1728 DNA GHGlow gp2 | ecosystem: Host-associated > Mammals > Digestive system > Stomach > Rumen ...
GGAAATAGATTTTCTCTGTCTTAAAGCCAACCCACATTACCTGAAGTGTAAGAGATGAATTTTTTTCATCCATCATCTCAAGCACTTTTATTACCTGTCTGTCTACAAGATAGCAGTCGCATCCGCCCTGAGGCATGTCTTTGTTGATAGTCTTTCTTACAAGCCAATAATAGCAGCCTGCAAAAAACTTCTTAACGGCATTTTCATCCCTTGAACCTCTGATAGCCAAAACGACCTTATTACCGCGTTTCCAGCTCTCGTACATCTCAAGTATAAGCGTTGAATCTTCCTGAAGATCGGCCTGCTTGGTAACGGCACAGTCACCGGTACATACGGAGAGTCCCGCAAGAAGCGCCGCATGCTCACCAAAGTTCCTTGAAAGCTTTGTCGCAACAACATTTTTGTCCATAGCGGCAATCTTGTTGATGATTTCCCAGGAATTGTCTCCCGATCCGTCATCAACAAAAACTATCTCATATTCCTCAAGCTTACCGAGAACTTTTTCTTTGAGATCGTCATATAAAAGCTCCAGTGTATCCGAGTTGTAATAAACCGGAATAACAATAGAAAGTTTACTCATAATATCTTTTACCCATTAATTTCTTTTATAAATTCATCATAGTCGCGAATGTACTCGCTCTCAATGTAATGTTCGCTTGCAAGACAAAGAAGAACCGAATCGGGTGAAAAATCATACATCTCTTTCCACACCATAGGTCCGAGATAAAGTCCCATTCTTGGCTTATCAAGCGCCACAACTTCTCTCTTCTTGCCGTCATCGATAAGGACCTTACTGCTTCCGCTTACATTTATAAGCACAAACCTGGTATATCTGTTGGCGTGATTGCCTCTCTTGATATCCCTCTCAGATCCGTATATATAGAAAACTCTTCTGATATCAAAAGGAATGTCAAATCCCGATCCTTCGGCAACCACAAGATTTCCCTTCTCATCGCCAAACTCCTTAAATTCAAGAACTTTATAGTTCTCGTCAAAGTCACTTCTCATATCATTTCCTCTCAAGTATTATCTCTTTCTTGTTGTAATACTCTGCCATCTTAAGATTTATCCAATAATTACCGTTACCCGGATCGTCTATATCCGCAAAAAACAAAATATCCGGTGCATCTGTAAACTCTCTCAGTACTGCAACGTCCACAGATGGATCATTTAATACTCTGAATCTCTCTTTATTTTCAGCCGCATATCGCGCAGCATTACCGGTTGCAAGTTCATATAAACATGATGTTGCAGAATAATAATGCGGGCTCGGAATAACACAAAGCGCCGAACCAAAAGCCAAGATAACAAGCATAGTCAAGATAAGTGATGATGACGAATTTGAAAATCTATCGCAGGTATCATCAGTCTTAAGTCCTTTGTTTTCCTCAAGATACTGTCTTGCCCACAAAGTCACATAAAAGATCGTAAGAACCGCAAATGCCACAAAATCCATCCATGCCAGACCACTCATTCTTCCCGACTCAAAATTTCCGACTCCGTAAAGCGGCGCCGTAAGATTTGCAGAGATCATTCCGTATGCAAAAACAGTAAATACAAACGGATGTCTGAATCTATATTTTATGTTCTGTCCCATCTTCCAAAAAATCGGAACAAGAATAAGCAGAAACACTATAGTTTCCCATCTCATCATTTTATCTATAATAACATCAAAAGTAGAATATAGCGATAAAAGCACTGATTTAACCGCGCCGTAATGCTCCGAAATTTCAGCCTCCCTGTTCTTATTGCCGGGAGCAAAGCAAGAACACATAAATCCGACAAGATTAAAGACGGCAGGAACGATCAAAAGCTTAAAACTCGCGATCATCTTTTCATCCGCATCATGCAAAGTAATAACATTCTTCTTTGACAATACTCTTATAACTATCAGAAGGAACGAACAAATGGCAAGTTCAAGAGCAGTCATATAATTTGCTCCGCCCAGACAGAATCCCCAGATGCACGCCCATACGAATCTCTGCTTTTTCTTCTTATCATTGTCTTCGTACACGCATCCGATCAAAAGTCCCAACCAGAAAAATGCCATTCCAAACGTAAAAGTGTAATTTACAGCACCGCAGTACCAATAGAACGCTTCGGCTCTGATCTCTGATGCACTTATAAACTGAGTCATCATAATAAGCGTTATCATCGAAGCAGTATTCGAAAGATATTTATCGGCCTTAAAAACCTTGACAAAAAGCGCATTGAAAAAATAACAGATGCCAAATGTGAGCATTCCCAGGATTATGAACGGAACAAGGAAATAAAACTTTGCTCCGTACGCATTCGGTCCCATTGCAGTCAAAAAACTTGAGAAAAAATAGCCCTCATAATTAAGAGTAAGATATACCGCCTTTTCCACCGCTGCCCATATAACAGCAAAAATATTTCCGGTCTGCACAAACTTTTGATGCGGCTGAAGCATCATCGAAAAATCATCGGCACTCGGATAATCAAAAAAGCCCATGATCAGCATCGGAACTATTCCGATCACATACAAAACTGTAAAAAAGACGCTAAGTTCTTTTATCGTTATTTCTTTTTTCAAAAAAGGAAGTTTGTAACTAAACATAGTTTTCGTCTGTCCTTAACCGTAATATTCCTTGTACCACCTTGCAAAATTCCTAAGTCCTTCCGCAAGCGAAGTTGAAGGCTTAAATCCAAAATCGTTTTCAAGAGCCGTCACATCGGCATAAGTGATTTCAACATCCCCGGGCTGCATAGGTACAAGCTCTTTGTGTGCTTCGAAATCATAGTCTTTTGGTAAAACTCCCGCAGATATAAGTTCTTTTTGAAGAATATCGACGAAGTCCAAAAGATTGACGGGATCGTTGTTTCCGATGTTATAAACCTTGTACTTTACACCGTTTTCATTTTCATCGGGAGACTTCTTCATAACGTTCACGATGCCTTCAACGATGTCATCGACGTAAGTGAAATCTCTTTTACAATTGCCGAAGTTAAAGATCCTTATAGTCTCGCCCTTTACAAGCTTATTTGTAAATCCAAAGTAAGCCATATCCGGTCTTCCCGCAGGTCCGTAAACCGTAAAGAATCTAAGCCCCGTTGAAGGAATACCGTAGAGCTTTGAATAAGCGTGCGCAAGAAGCTCGTTTGACTTCTTGGTCGCAGCATAAAGAGATACAGGATTATCAACCTGATCTTCCACACTGTAAGGAATCTTCTTGTTGCTTCCATAAACACTCGAACTTGAAGCATATACAAGATGAAGAACGCCCTTGTATGAATCGTCAACCACATCCTCATCATAAGAATGTCTGCATGCTTCAAGAATATTGTAGAATCCGATAATATTGGAATCGATATACGCATCGGGATTTTCGATTGAATATCTGACACCCGCCTGAGCCGCAAGATTAACTACAACTTCAGGCTTAAACTCTTTGAAGATCTTATCTATAACGCTTCTGTCCGAAATACTTCCTCTTACAAGTGTAAAAAGCTTAGAATCTCCGCCTGTGAGCTCATCAATCTTCTTAAGTCTGTCCTCTTTGATCCCTACATCGTAGTAATCGTTCATGTTGTCTATTCCAAGAACAGAAACACCTGTATCTTTATATCTTCTTATAAGTTCAAGTACGAGGTTCGCTCCGATAAAACCTGCCGCTCCCGTTACAAGAACTCTTTTTCCGCCAAGATCTATATTACTCGCAAGCACTTTAAATCTCCTTAATTATTCTGCCCCTCTTCCAAAGAGCACGACATAAACAGTCTTTAAAATTATCCTGATATCCTCGGTAAGGCTCCAGTTATCTATATACTCAAGATCAAGCTTAACCACTTCATCAAAGTCAGTGATATCACTTCTTCCGCTTATCTGCCAAAGTCCGGTAAGCCCCGGAGTCATGGAAAGCCTTCTTCTGTAATGTTCGTTGTAATTTTTGAACTCTTCTTCCGTAGGCGGCCTTGTACCGACAAGGCTCATCTCACCTTTTAATATATTGAGAAACTGCGGAAGTTCGTCCAAACTTGTCTTTCTGATAAAGGCTCCGACCTTGGTAATTCTGGGATCGTCCTTCATCTTGAACATAAGTCCGCTCATTTCGTTCTTGTCGGCAAGTTCTTTCTTACGCTCCTCGGCATCTATATACATCGATCTAAACTTGTATATCTTGAATCTTCTTCCGTTCTTTCCAATTCTGGTCTGAGAAAAGAAAACAGGTCCCTTTGAATCGATCATTATCGCAGGCGCAAGAAAAATTGTCACAATGCCTGTAATTATAAGTCCCACAAATCCGCCAAGTATATCAAGTCCTCTTTTTATAAAAAGACGCTTATAGCTTGTTCTGTTCATCGAATACGTAAGAACCGAATAATCAAGGAAATCGTCAAACTGCGTATTTGCCTTGCCAAATCCGGGAAGTTCAAGATTATAGTGAGTTGTGATTCCCATCTCCTCAAATCCCTGAATAATATCTTTCATATCCTTCTGCGGAATATTGGGAGTATTGATGAACACTTCATCGAAAGGATCCGTTATAAGACGCGATGTCAGATTTTTTATTCCGTCATGGACATGTATACCGTCTATGTACCACGGATCACTTGATGATTTCTGCGTATCTGCGTTTTCTTTGCTTATACCGCCCGTGCTCTCCTCTTTTGCATCCGCTGCATAAGCTCTTACAATCTTATAGCCAAGATTACCGGCATTATCGATCAATTTGCGGACGGTATCTTCCATAAGATTCCTCTCGGCTACGACAACCACACGAACCGCATTGTTATCACTCGAAATGTATTTCCTAAATATATCCTTAAAGATTATTCGCGCAAAATAAGTCAGAAGAGTATCCACAAATACAAAAATGACAACAAACGGTCTCGATACGCTCTCTCCCCATTTAAAGAAGAATATTGCAACAGAAGAAGCCACAACCATTACTGTCATAAATCTTACAACAGAAAAAAACTCCCTGATATATCCTCTTACCGCAAAATCCCTGTTCCAATCTGCAAGAAATGAATAGACAACACAAAACAGGAGAAAGACAACACATACAAGATAATGTTCTGTCTTATCTCCGTAGCCCTTTACCTCAGGAAATCTGCTCCAAAATACTTTCAACATATAATCGCTGTATCTAAGCCATGTGGCAAACGCATATGAAATTATGATACATGCCATATCAATCAGCCAAAGCATGTACGTTTGGAATATTTTATTTTTATTACTCATACTGAACCATTATAGCATGATTTCATAATAATCACTCTATTTTATGTTCTTTCGCTTATATGAAGAATTTTCAGGCATTATCTTTTTTCTTTCGAACTACTTCCACACCGCAACACGCAAAAAAAACAGCAATCCCTGCCCATACTCCTATACTCGATATTCTCTTGTGATACTCCCCTACAGCGATATCTTCGTCATATTTGTACATAGGCTTATCTTCACCCGCATAGTCAAGAACAATATCACCATTCGTCTTAAAATCTTTTATTTCTTGAGATGTATAATACTCAGGTGTCATCCCCAAACTCTTATTGCTTTCATCTTTTTCTTTTGCACCATAAAGAGCTGTTGGTTCTTTTGTCATCATAACAAACATTACAACCGCAACTACACCGGCAAAAACTCCAATCAGAGCACGTTTTATAAGCCTTAAAACACAAGCCTTATCCGTATCAAAAAAGAGCTCCTGTTGATTACTGCTATCCTCTTCCACGCCTTCCATAAATGTATAAATAACGTTTCCCATAAACACATAAGCAAAATTCTTGGCAGCCATATTATACAAAAGCGGTTCCCATATCCCGATAAAAAGCATGGTAAGCATCACAGACAGTTCTGCCCTCTTATCATATGCAAAGCACCTATTTATAAAAAATATGGTAAGCGTAAAGACCACAATGAAAGTAACTATTCCGAGCTGCAAAAAAAGATACAGTTGTGCCATATCAATGCCGTAAGTTGTATATGTTCCCCCGGGATTTACAAGCCTTTTTCCAAAAAGCGACATCCCATTATTATTCCAATAAAGCCTAGCCAACATAAATCTTGAATGAAATATAGTCCTGTTCAAACGTTCAAATATATTCTCAGGAAGAATGCACGGAAGAATAATTGCCATAAATGCGGTCAGCGGAAAAGCTGCATAACTGATCATCTTCTCAATCAGACCCATTTTTTTCCTCATAAAAAAGCAGAAATTTATAACAACATAAACCACACATGCCATTATTCCTGTTCTGCTTCCTGAATATTGAAAAATATACAGATTAAAAAGAACTCCGGCCACCGATGCCATTAAAAGAAGAAATACAGCGTTTTCTTTTCCCTTCAAATAGACTGTTATAAGATATATGATCATCATTGTCAGCATGATCACATTCATATGAAGAGTATTGGGATGTGCATATCCAAGCCCATGTCTAAACATTGTTCCGACTCCGTTTCTGGTCTGTGGATAATATTTATCAACCGCAGCTGCCAGCCCGAAAACTCCTGTAATAATTCTGAAGGAAATGAGAATTCCCGCAATCAATGCTCCGCATTCTATAACCTTTTTGGAATCAACTTTTTTCATTCCCAGCATCATCATGAAATACACGATCATGCCTTTTTCTCCGGAACACCAATATACCATTCCGGCCAAAAATAGAAATCCCCCTATTATCGCATACTCCTTTACTGTATGCTTCGTTATTATTATTTTGCATAAAAATAAGAATGCACAGACAGAAAGCCCAACTTTAATACGAACAGAACTGTCGTCATACCATCCAATAGCTCTCATTCCAACTGCTATAGCAAAAAAAAGCAAATATATCATTTCCCCTATTTCTTCTTTACCATAGAAGTAAGCAAACTTTTCCTGCATTCTTACCTTAAACTCAGTCATTTTCTTTTCCCTATTTATTTTTATTATTTAAATAATCTTTTATCAGATAGCATATAAACTTAGTATTCGTAACATAGTAACGCTTAAACAATCTCTCGGGATCCTGAAAAAGCCTGTAAAACCACTCAAGTCCAATCTTTCTGATCCACTCAGGTGCTCTTTTAATTGTTCCGCCATGGAAATCAAAACCGGCTCCAACGCCCATCATAATACCATTAATCTTATCTTTATGGGCAAGCATCCATTTTTCCTGCTTGGGTGCTCCAAGTCCGATCCATACTATATCGGCGCCCGACGAATTTATCATTTCAACATCCGCAGCATCTTCCTCTTCAGAAAGAGGTCTGAACGGAGGCGAATACATTCCGACAATATTTATACCGGGATATTTATCAAGAAGATTTTTTCGAAGCTTCTCAATAGTTTCTTCCGAGGATCCATAAAAAAAGTGTGCTACCTTTCCATCAGTTGTATTTCTAAACATATGCTCCATAAAGTCAGGTCCCGCAACTCTCTCAGCGCCTATATATCCTTCCTTTTGCTGAAGCTTTGCTATAGGATTTCCGTCAGCAAAAGTAAACGCCGAACTATTGAGCACATCTCTATACTCAGGATTCTCTCTCCCCATAACGGAAGTATGCACATTAGAAAAGCAGATATATTTTCCAGATAACTCTTTTAAATGCTTAAGGACGTGAAATACCGCTTCTTCCGTTCTTGCAACCGAATACTTTATGCCAAAAACATCAAAACGTTCGCTGCGAACAGCAGCAGGTATTGCAGCATAATTTTCAATATCTGTCACAATTCCGGATCTGACATTATACCCATTTACGCCAAGCGCAAGATATGTACGTATTCCGCGTTTCTCCGTTTCTTCCAACATTTCTTTTGCAGACGCATGCTCATTATCCGCACCTATGAGAAGCATATCATCGCAGCCCGATACATAAAATTTTTCAATAACATCAACGATATTCGTAACCGGAAGCAATACCTTATACGTCTTATTGTCTCCCATAGACAGGAATCTATCCTTATTCTTCTTCCTGTACAGCATTCTAAAAACATATGAATACAAAATACTGATAGGAAAGAAAAGTCCCATTACAGTTCTTGATGAAGCTCCTCCTCGCTGAATGGCGAATAAATACATCATAGAAAAGGCATATACAATAAACTTCCCTTTAACCACCATCATAAAATTTTCGAAGGGATCCAGCAAAAAAATGTGCTTTCTTCTACAATCGTAAAGCAAAAATACAATCACCTGAATAACACATGCAGTGACTGTAATTGAAAAATACAGTATCGTATAAGAATTATCCCATACCATCAATGTGGTGCCGAATTTCATGACAAGCTCTGTAGCCATGGTAAAAATAAGCGCAAGCTCATCAATTACAAATATTCTTTTTACAGGAAATCTTTGTTTCTTATAGTTGTTCATTTTCTATAACATTCTCCCAGTCTTTACATCTTATCTATTAAAGATTTAAACCCATACTTTTCAAACTCGCTTTTCGCTTTATCCGCATCTATCCTTATCTTAAAATCATCGAGCGACTTATCAAATTCATAATCCCTTCTGATGGTTGCAAGATCTTTGGACAAAAGAGCCAGCTCCTTGTACTGGATCATCGCTTTAAGCGGACTCCTTGTTATTCCAAGCTCCTCTTTCCACATAGAATTAAGAGCCTTCTGTTCTTTGGCATCCGCACAAGCTTCGATCGCTTCATAGATTTTTTCCATAGTTCCGTATCTTGCAAGAAGCGGCATTGCAGCACTGCTGACGCCTTTAACTCCGGGAATGTTGTCGCTCGTATCACCCTGGATACCCTTTAGATCCGGAATCTGCTCCGGACGAACTCCGTATTCGGAAAGACAAAGAGGTGGAGTGACTTCAAATGCCTTATCTGGTATAGACACCATCTTACTGTTAAATCCGTATTCGGCACCGTACTTGTTCAAAAGCTCATCGGCCGTTTCCTGCTTGGTCTGAATAAGCCACACTCTTGTATAATCATTCACGAGCTGAAGATAATCGTGGTCCTTGGTGATGATATATGAAGGTATCTCTTTCTCAAACCTCGCAGCAACGCTTCCGACAATATCATCAGCCTCATACTGCATGTCATACATTACCTGAAATCCCATATTCTCAAGGAGCTTCTCCATATTCACAAACTGCTCTTTCAGAGGCTCAGGCGTCTCACCGCGATTTCCCTTATAATCGGGGTATTTTTCCCTTCGAAACGTATTCCTCGTCATATCGAAAGCAAACATCATATGCGTCGGTTTCTGCTCCTTTATGATTTTGAGGATCGTGCGCATCATTCCGTACATCGCATTTGTGTACTGCCCCGCGTCATTATGCATTATCTGTGAAAAGAGCTTTTCCTTTTTCACAGGGTCTTTTTCAAACAAAAGAGCCTTCGGAAGGTTGCCGTAATAATTTGTGACCAGCATGGAACTTCCGTCTATAAGAATAAATTTTTGATTTTCACTCATACCAACTGTTTCTCCTTGCGAAGAACCATATCTCCGCTTACTGCTTTTTAGTCCTCATATATTCTCGCACGATACAGACTAAAGTTGCAAGCGTTATAAGTTCCGATAATCTCCACAAGAACGGTTCTCTGAACCAAATCTTTATCTTTCCGCTGTATCCCGCAGGGATTTCTACCCAAAGTTTCTTGTTGTCTCCCATGAATGCTCTAAGTTTTTTTCCTCCCGCTTTAGCGGCATAATGCCTGTATCCCCACAGAGGAGCTTCCGTCACAACCGTATTTTCCGTGGGATTATCAACCTGTGCATAGACGGTAGTTCCGTTTTTCTTAAGTATCTGTGCAGTCGCGCCAACGTCTCCCCTTATTATCATATCTTTGTCAGTGTACGGAATAGATTTTTCTATATCCGGAATACTGAACTCAGCAGTTGTAACTCTGTCCAGCTCAGCTTCATCGTACATTGTGATGGGATGCGCCGTCTTCACAACATCCTCCAGAAGTGTGTTGCCCTGAATAACGCAGGCAAAGCATATGACTGTCATCGCAACATATGTCGCATTCTTTATATTAGGTTTGCATACCGCATTCTTCGCAGTTACCGCAAACCAGAAAACAACCATACCACAGGAAACATCCAAAAAGTGCCATGGAAACTGCATATTTGCAAGGAGTTTGTAAAGAATCGGAACATCCTGATAAAGCACAAAGTAGAACATAGAGTTGGTACTAAGAAGCACAAAAACAATGCTCAAAGCAAATACTCTTGCATATATCAGGCTTTTCCCTTCAAACTTTCCTGCAATAATAAAACCAAATGCAATTGTAAGTACTGCTATCGAAAAAATTCCAAGCCCCAAAAACCCGCTCGTGTCAAGGTCTTTTGCCTGCGAATAGCCAAAGAACGTAACAAGATCTCTGCCTCTTGCCCAGATCATATCCGTTATACTGTTTCCACTCACATTTTTAGATACCATATAATCTACGAGCGGAACCACAAAATGCAGATTTAAAAGTATAATAGCTGCAGCTGCCTTTAACAGCGGAATCAGAATATCTTTTTGTAATGTCTTTTCCACAAGAACCAGACAAAAAACCGGTATCACAAGTGCAAGTATAAATGTCGAAAGCACGTGACACGACAATGTAAGCGTAACTCCAAAAGCAAGATAGATATAAGCGTTCTTACTCTTATTTGCATATATTTTCCACAAGCCAAGTGCGACAAGCGGCAAGAAAGTAAACGCACCAAACTCACCAACCGTTGCCCCTGTGTAAACGCTGTGAAGTCTGAATCCAATAAGTGTGAAAAGGACCGACGAAGCAAGTCCCACATTCTTATCATCGGCTATTTTTCCAAACGAATAATATGAAACAAGTGTAGTCAACACGTTTGTCAAAAAAATATAGAACTTATAACCCGCCTGCAGCGTAAAACCAAGATTCACCAATATTGCCGAAGGATAAAGAAGCAAATCTCCGTAGCCAACACCTGCAGCATAACCGTAGCCCCTATCCCATCCGGGATATATGTGCACAGGGAACTGACCACACTTAAGCCCTTCACCAAGATACACGATTCGTCTAAGATGATAAAAAATATCATCACCAAAATAAAGCTTATCGCTAAGAAGCGGATAGCTTGCATAAAGAACAGTAAAAAGAAGCACTCCGACAGTAAACGCTTTGTCTTCAAAGAAACGCTTTGTCTCTTCTTTTTTTGTCAAAATAAGGTAAAGCACAATATCAAGAGCCATGAACAATAATATGAGCTTAGCCGTCTCATAGATTATTGTTCTTCCCCTTAAATACGTGATGCGTACTTCATTTGCAAGAACAAAAAAGCCGTCTCCCGTTTCATCCCTCTCGGGTCCCATCCTCACTTCAAAATCTGTTCCGTATCTTACCCATGAATCATAGCTGACTTCATTCATTTCCATAGGAAGTGCTATATGATCGCAATAAGCAAGATGTGCAGTCTTATCCTTTGATACATCAAGGCATGCCTGAAGCGTTGTATAACAAAAATGCCAGTTTTCTCCTGCGTTCGAACTATAATTTACATAAATGTTATATATGCCTTTCCCCAGGCGCAGCGGTTTAGTTACAACATATGCCTGCTCCTTGTCGGTGTGATCCGCATAAGCTCCGCTTTCACGTTCATATTCATTTGTTTCGCGATTCAAATAATCAACCAGAAAATCATCCTGCGTAAAAGAATAACTCTCACTTCTGTTGAATCTGAAAGCATTTAAAACAAGTAAGATAAGTTCTGCAAGGACTATAGTTATTACAATGTTCTTCCTATTAACAAAAATTTTTTTCATAAATCTATTTCTCACTCAAATCGCGCAGTCACCTTACAAATGTTTTGTAATCTTCTCCACGATAAACATAACAATATGTAACACTATCTTCAACCCTTTCTGTTTCAGTATCGTAAACAACTATATTTATACCACTTCCACCTTTTGAATACTCTTCTCCGTTTATTATAATCGAAGAGCAATATCCGTCGTCCCATCCGGAACTTTTCACAGAATACTTTGTTCCTCTGTACTCGTCCTCAAACAACACTTCGGAATCCTCACTCTTTTCTGTCACTCCGTCTTTAGTCATAACAACATTCCAGACAGAATGGTCTCCACCCTTTGAAAAGCCGCTCAATCCCAGTTTTCCCAACGCATCAACGACATCTTTATCATCTGACAATCCCATATTATCTTTAGAACTCATAAATATAATCTTGTTATCCATGTCCTCGGTAATATGATTTAGATAGTTTTCAAATGAACCGCTTATCATCAATAGATCGCCGTTCCAGTCAATATATCTAATCTGCATCTCAGTACTGTCGGTCGCATAGATTTCCAAATACGCATTGGTTATATCATATTCTTTTATCTTCACATCTGTATTGAATATAATATCATCATCAGAAGTAAATTTTAGTTCGAGTGGTTTATTTACATGTTTCTTATCCCAGAGAGCCCCATTACACTTCCATATTTTATGATTCGAAACATCTTCAATCGATATATGCAAATGATCCTTTTTACTTTGCTCAACATTGATAATACATTTTGCTTTCGATACTTCCCCAATTGCCGAAATATCAAAAGCTGCGGAATCTATGACCTTATTAAGCTCATAATCATATACCACACAATTAAGCCCTTTTTCATTTAATGCATATTCATTTCCGTCTATCATGATGCTGCAATTGCCTGCAGCATCCCCTGCTTCACTTTCCAAATGATACGGAACATCATTTCCTACAAGCGAACCATCAAAGTCAATCCTTTCTTCCCCGGCTCCGTATACAATACTTGGATTATCAACCACTCCGTAAAAGCTCACGTAGCCTTGCCCCGAAAGTTTTTCATCTATTCCCAGCTTTTTTAGTTCATCCAAATCCTTATCAGATGCCGAACTTGTAAAATCACCGTTCGCGGCAAATAATATTGCGATATTCTCCCTGTTCTTCAAAAGATCTACGTATTCGCCAAAATTCTCATGTGCACAAACACTCAAATCTCCTGACAGTTCACCTATCTTGTTATTTTTATTTCCAATCGCTTCGATTATGACAGTACCTATCCTGTCTTTCAAAGCGCCGATATCTATCTTGCATGAATAATTTCTGGCATAATCCATTTGCATTTCATATGTGTCAATCTTATTCATCGAAGCATCATATAAAGTAGCTGTAACTTTTTTACACTTATCTACATTTATTATATTTTCTGCCTTTACGGTTACACTCTTATTTTCTTTGTTATATGATGTAATGCCTACCTCTGCATCAGGCAACCATCCTTTTTTAGCCATCATAGCTTCATCAAGCATCCCCGACAGATTATCTATAAAAGCAGACTTCTTTTTAAACTGCGAATCCACTTCGGATGTTCCGTATTTCTCAATAAGTGTCTTCTCATCAGAAAAAAGATTTGTTCCAAGTCCCAGTCTGTTTCCTTCAATTTGCACCCCTAAAGCTGCAAGAGTCGTTGGAAACATATCAATTGTTGAATATCTGATACCTTCCTTTCTGCGCTTTTCAACCGCCGGATTGATCACAACAGAATATACTTTTCTTTCATAGTCTTTTGAGATATCTGCGCAAAAATCGCCATTCATGGTAGTATGATCACCACAAAGAACAATTGTAGTATTCTCATAAAAATCCTGTTTTTTTATCCATTCGATAAAAGATTTAACCTGCCCGCTTGAACAAGCCATAACATTTGCATATTGATTCCCTTTAAATTTATCCACACACAGATCGCACACATATCCGTCAGGAAAATGTGTATCAACCGTAAGCATAGTAAGATTAAACGGTTCATCTTTTTGACTGAGTTCAATTAAGTCATTCTTGGCATTTTCAAACAGTTTGGTATCTTCATAACCCCAAAAAACCTTATAATCCTTTGGAATAATACCGGTATTTATTGCATAATCATAATCATGCATTACATAGTTGCCATGCTCTGAAAAATAAAGTTTTCTTCCCCCAAAAACAGCCTCAGAACCAATAAGTAGTTCCTGATTATAGCCCTGTCCGGCAAGAATATCACCTATGCATGTTATACCTGGGAAAAAAGTACTTTCTCCCGACATCGAATTCTCTTCCACCAAAATTTTTAGCGGTAAACCTGACGTTTGTGCAAACATGCCCCCCATAGTCCAAGTAGTTCCATAAGTCACATATGCCCCGTTTAACTTATCATCTCCCGAAAAGCATTCATTTTCTTCTGCAAGCTCAGTAAGTTCGGGGATCATATTATAAGTAAATCCGCCCCCATTCTCTATGTCGCTGTATGTCATCTCCATTGATTCAAGAAATATATATATAAGATTTCTTTTTTTATCGGGAAAACTTAAATTTACATTACCCGCATCAACATAGTGATCTTCTATAAATGACGAATCATCTCCCATGTTGGAAATATATTCAAACACATGTAGTCTGTTACATAATACAGCCACGAGAATAACAGTAAAAACACTTGTGGCAATTAGCCCGTAAGTAATTATGTATTTCTTTTTTAATTTAACTGAAGCCACAATCAATATTACCGTAACCGCCAACGTCGGAATGATGCACTTCAAAAAGAACTGTGTGATCATATCACTTCCGGTTCCCTTAAGCGGCGCAGAGAGCTCATATATAAGTTCATCCATGCTTAATCTCTGCCACGTATTTAAGCACCATATAATTGAAAAACCAATCAGACAAATAACCGTTTCAAATATAGAAACAATTATTATTTTTAAATATTTGACCATTTTGTAAGACAATCCTTCTCGTTTTTACATCATCAGACATTATACTACATACCTGAAAAAACACACAAAAAAACTCCACATATTTCGTGGAGTTTTTATCATCTGTAAAACTATATATTATATTTCCCCAAATCTGACTTTCGCATAAGCTTTGATTGCCTCAACGCATTTCTCAAAGCCAAGCTTACTGCTGTCAAGACACAAATCGTAGTTCATAGCATCTGTCCACTTGCATCCCGTGTGATGCTCATAGTAGTCAGCCCTGTACTTATCCTCTCTGGCAATGAACTTCTCAAGTTCTTCACCTTCAAGACTCTGCACCTTACCGGCCTGCTCCATCAGGAAATCCTGCGGAGCATGAACAAATACGCTTATAACATTATCATAATCTTTGAGAACGAAATTGGCCGCTCTTCCGATTATAACACCGCCTGTTGTATCAGCGATCTTTTTGATGGTAGCCGCCTGAAAATTAAAGAGATTGTCAAAAGAAGTAAAGTCTTTGCTGTCCGGCCCCAGTATTTCGCCGTTGTAGATATTTGCGGGCATCTTAAAAAAGCCTATTGTTCTGCAACGCTCATCAGCATCCAGAAAAAGATCTTCATTTATTCCGCTCTCTTCGGAAGCAAGACGTAAAAGTTCCTTGTTATAATAATGGATTCCAAGTTCTTTGGCCAGCATTTTGCCTACTGTCCTTCCGCCACTTCCGTACTGCCTTGCAATAGTAATAACAATGTTCCTCTTCATACGATACCCCCTACACTAAGCTGAATGAAATCATGCTCTCGCTTCGCTCGCCATGACACGTTCGCACTAGCTTCGATAAAACCTCGCCAAGTGCTCTACTCACCAAGGTAAGCCTTCTTTATCGATTCATCATTT
>Ga0247609_10003648_pt1 | contig 15539 bp, 10 predicted proteins | sample 172DNAGHGlowgp2_FD_193487 | JGI IMG/M metagenome (GOLD analysis project Ga0247609, IMG submission 193487) | Sheep rumen microbial communities from Palmerston North, Manawatu-Wanganui, New Zealand - 1728 DNA GHGlow gp2 | ecosystem: Host-associated > Mammals > Digestive system > Stomach > Rumen ...
CTTTCATTGTCAAACCTTATCCAAGAATCACCATTAGATAATGTAATATAATCTACACCTTCAAGTTCATTTCCGCCATTATCCTTTGAACTGTTGATACCCTTGCTTGTATAATATACACCGGCATGGAGATAATCATCAACATAGATCTCTTCAACAAGAGCATCAGGGTCATTTGAATTTATTGAGAAACCATTACCAGATGCAGGGACTGAACCATCTGATGTAATAACTTCTGTTACATCAAGACCACTGTCTGCATTACCACTACCAGAACCACCAAGAATTCTGTACCAGTTGCTTGCTGTTGTGTTAGGAACTCTTGTGAGTACATACAAACCAGACTCATCTTCTGACTCTGATTCTGATTCTGCTGATACCTTTACAACACCAAACATTCCAGCAAAAGGAGAATCAAGACTTGGAGAGAGAAGTTCATCAAATGAATCAACTACTCTTGCACCAAGTTTCTGCTGATAGTATGAAAGATAATCTGCTGGATTAATTTCTTCACCATAAATCTTTTTCCAATTATTGATATCTCCACCATTAATGAGCTTACCATTGCTCTTGTTCTTCCAGGTACTATTAGAAGCGCCTGTATAAATGTACAAGGACTTATCCTGATGTACATATACAACCATACCTCTGTACACCTGTGCTGCAATACCACCATTTTCACCATCAGTCAAATCTACTATATTCTGAACAGTCAACCTGGTATCAAATGGTGCATTTACGCCAACCTCATATACCTTTGATATTGGAGAACCTGAAGTATATATTTTTCCCATCTTATATTGTTGTTTTAATTATTTTTCTTTGTTATAACCAATTTGAGCAAGTGATTATTGTATGTCTGTGATATTGTTGCCTCAATAGTACTCTTTGCTCCACTGAATAAGAATCCTTCAACAGCATCCTTATAGTAATAAGTTGTATTATCTGGAGTTACATCCTTGGCAATCAAACTATATCCAGGATCTGCAATCTTTGCTTCATTGATATTATAGTCATTATTCAAATCATCCCAGAGATAAACTTTCACATCATAATCATTAGGAAGTATAACCTTGAAATATGTTCCATAATAGTTTCCTGTTGGATCCTCTATGTCATACCAACCATCTTCCTCATTCTTATGGAGAAGTTCTATCACAAACTCATCATTTGAATCAAGAACAATCTTATATTCATTAAGAGGATCAGTTAATTCAATGGCTGCATCACCTCTTCTATAACCATTTGTATAAAGATAGTCTGGTTTAATTAACTCTTCCTTTTTTTTTTCAAGTAATGCATTCACATAATCCATTACATCCTGAACTGTTGCATAACCATCAACTGGTGCTTCAGAGCCATCAATGTCTGAATCTGCTGGGAATGAACCGGCAGTTGGGATGTCATCAAGTGTTGCAAAACCATCAAGGTCACTGTCTGTCAAATATGCAATTGCATCAGCCGTCTTCACATAACCTTCAAGGTCTGACTTTGAAGCAAGATTCTCAAGTTCAGTCTTCGGGATGTAATCCTCAAGGTCTTCTGTCTTTACATAACCATCAAGATCACTCGCAAGTAAGAAGTCAGGAAGATCATTCTCTGTCAAATAACCAGAATCATTGATAAATGCACTTACATTGGTAGGAAGTTCACTTACCTTGAGATAAGAATCAAGGTCACTACTTGTCAAATATTCAACAGCATCCTCTGTTTTTACATATCCTTCAAGGTCTGACTTTGAAGCAAGGTTCTCAAGTTCAGTCTTAGGGATGTATGCTTCAAGGTCTTCTGTCTTTACATAATCCTCAAGGTCACTTGCAAGTAAGAAGTCAGGGAGTTCAGATTCCTTTACAAAATCAGCAATGTCTTCTGTTCTTACAACATCAGCAATGTCTTCCTGGGTCAAGTAATAGATAGCATCAGCAGTCTTTACATAACCTTCAAGATCTGACTTGGTTGCAAGATTTTCAAGTTCAGTTTTAGGAATGTATGCTTCAAGGTCTTCTGTCTTTACATAACCATCAAGGTCACTCTCCAACAAGAAGTCAGGAAGTTCCTCTAGTTTTACATATGCATTGAGTTCATCTCTTCTGACAACATCTGCAATATCACTTGCTGTCAAGAATTCAACTGCATCCTCTCTCTTAACATAAAGGTCAAGGTCATCAACTCTTACAACATCAACAATGTCACTTACTTTTACAAAGTCTTCAATGTCACTACCTGTCAGGAAATCTTTGAGGTCTTCCTTCTTTGCATAGTCTTCCTCTTCCAAAAGTTCAACAACATCTGCTACCTTTGCATATACCTCAAGGTCTGACTGTGATACAAAATCAGCAATGTCATCCTTTGTGGCAAATCTCTCAAGTTCATCTACCTTTACAAAATCCTCAACATCACTTGCTGTCAAAAAATCTGGAAGGTCATTCTCTGTAAGGTAACCAGCATCATTGGTGAATACACTTACATTGGTAGGTACTTCCGGAATGTCAATTGCCGCAATACGAGCATCAAGTTCGCTTGATGTTACAAAGTCAAGAAGGTCTTCTGTCTTTACATAGACATCAAGGTCTGACTGTGATACAAACTTGTCAGTTACTTCCTCTGAAATGATTTCATGGAGTTCATCCAATCTTACAAATTCATCAGCATCACTTGCTGTCAAGAAATCAGCAAGGTCTTCTTTCTTTGCAAAATCAACAAGATCATTCTCCTTTACAAAATCAGCAACATCTTCTGTCTTTACATAAAGATCAAGGTCTGACTCTGTTGCAAAACCATCTGTAATATTTGCAATATCTTCTACCTTTACATAGTCTTCAAGGTCACTACTGGTCAAAAAACCAGCAAGTTCTTCTTTTTTAGCAAATACACCCTCATAAAATTCAAGGGCATCAGTAGGGTCGACAATCAATTTTTTCCAATTATTGATATCTCCACCATTAATGAGCTTACCATTGCTCTTGTTCTTCCAGGTACTATTAGATGCACCAGTGTAAATGTACAAAGACCTATCTGCATGTACATATACGACCATACCTCTATATACCAATGCAGCAATACCGCCATTTTCACCATCAGTTAAATCAGCAACATTCTGAACAGTCAACCTTGTATCAAATGGTGCATTTAAACTTACATTATAAACCTTTGATATTGGAGAACCTGAAGTATATATTTTTCCCATCTTATATTGTTGTTTTTAATTGTTATTTCTTTAATACTAATTTAATCAAATGACCATTATAATTCTGCTGGATGTCATCTTCAATTGCTTGTTTTGCTCCACTGAACAAGAATCCTTCAACAGCATCCTTATAGTAATAAGTTGTATTATCTGGAGTTGAATCCTCTGCAATCAAACTATATGCGGGGTCAGTCACACTTGTATCATCTGAACTATATGCTGGTGGATTAGCAGTTTCATCCCAAAGATAAGTCTTTACAGTGTATCCATTAGGAACTATAACCTTGAAATATGTTCCATAATAGTTACCACTTGGATCCTCTATGTCAAACCATCCATCCTCTTCATTTTTATGGAGCAACTCGATTTCAAACTCATCATTCTCATCAAGTACAATCTCATATCTGTTGAGTGGATCAGTCAATTCAGTTGGTGTATCGCCAAGTTTATAACCATTGGTGTACAAGTATGGTGTTCCAGGTTCAACTGGTTCTAACTCATCCTTTTTTTTTTCAAAGAATGCATTTACATAGTCAATGACATCCTGTACAGTTGTAAGACCATCTGAGGGAGCTACTGTATCATCAACATCCTGACCAGATGGGAATGTACCTGTTTCAAAATCAGATGCACCAAGGTCTTTAATTGCTTCCAATGCTGCCCTGTCTTCAGATGAGAGAAGGCCATCTTCAATATCAACACGTGTGATATATTCTTTATCATTCTCAAATGCACTTACCTTTGTAGGGACATCTGGGATTTCAATTGCCTCAACAACTTCCTTCAATGCGTCAAATTCATCCTTACTTGCCTTTCCATCAATTGCATCCTGGAAATCATTAACCTTTGCATCCAATGCTGTCACAACTGAAGCATCAGCCTTATTAGAAACTTCCTCACTCAATGATGTAATACTCTGGGCCAATGAATCAACAACTGAAGCATCAACCTTACCAGAAACTGCCTCACTTAATAATGAAACACTCTGTGTCAATGAATCTACAACTGAAGCATCCACCTTTCCAGCAACTGTTTCTTCCAATGCTGTAACAACTGAAGTATCCACCTTACCAGAAACTGCATTACTCAATGATGTAACACTCTGTGCCAATGTGACTACATCAGAAGCATTTGCTTTTTCAGAAACACTCTGTGCCAATGACTCAACAACTGAAGCATCAACCTTATTAGAAACTGCCTCACTCAATGATGTAACACTCTGTGCCAATGACTCAACTGTTGAACTATCAGCCTTATTACTAATGGACTGTGACAATGCAGCCACATCAGAAGCATTTGCCTTATTTGAAATACTGGTTTCCAAATCTGAAACAGTATTCTGTAATGTTGTAACAACACTTGCATCTGCCTTACCAGCAATCTTTTCATCAATACCAGCAGCAGCAGTATTTGCTGATTCTGCGGCAGCATTTGCAGCAGAAACTGCATTGTTGGCAGCTGTAATAGCATCATTAACACTGTCTTCAATATCATCCACTCTATCAACAGCAGCCTTAGCATCATTAACAGCCTTCTGTGCCTTTGATGTGGCGGCATTTATCTTTGATTCAATAGCAGCAGGATCCAACTTGGCAACATCAGCCTTAATCTTTGCAATCTCTGCTGATACAGCAGCACTGTCACCAGTGAGATTTAACTTTGTCCTCTTACCATTCCAATCATAATAGAACTCATTAGTGTCAGTTGTGTGCCACAAACTGCCATTTGTCACAGGACTTTTCTTCAAAACCTTTGATGTACAAGAAGACACACCAAGATTACTGTAACTTACAGGTAATTTCTGTCCCTGTGATCTGTTTTCATAATTGTAATTGTAATTTTTCTCCATATCTTTGTTTTGATATTATTTCTTATAGTATTTATGAAAAACAAAAAGGGGAAATCTTCATAAGATTCCTCCACTTTTGCTTATCGTGTTTTATTATTTCGTGTAATCAATTTACCTTTGGTGTTACTTCCCCTTGATGAAAGATTTCTACTTTCCTGTGCAATAATATCAAGTTTATTGACAATATCACCACCAACATTTATCAAGGTCTGCTTTGACGATGTCCTTGTCCTGTTTGTGTTGGTTTCAATTGTACCACCATAGGTTGAATAGACAATAATATCATATTGCTTTGGCTTGATGGCATTCCTGTCTGTCCAGATGTCAATGCCGATGATATTAGCAAACTTGGCATTCTTTACTCTAGGACTGTTTGCAGTTGAATTAGTACCAAATATTTTTCCATCATAGTCTGTCATCCTAAATTGATATATAAGAGGAACTCTCAATGTCTCACCACCATCAAGGTTCTTGTTTGACTCCAAGGTGTCACCATCAACCTGGATTTCACTATGGTTAACAGGACTCAAGAACAGATATGACCTACAAGTTGTTGGTTTTCCATCCACATCCTTTGCATACTTATCTCTTTCTTCATAACCAATCTTATGGGTTGTTATGTATGATGTTCCATTTGCATCAGTATCAAATACCTTGAGTTCTGAATTAAAAATTTCACCTAAATCTGTAAATCCATATGCTGCTTGGATGGTAGGAACAATAGTATATGTTGATGAATTAGGAGTTACAAGACTTGATAATCTTTTACTCATTCTTGTTGCAGACTCAATTGCTTCACCACTATAATTTGAAATCCTGAGAAGAGTCCTTCTATCATTTACATTTCTTACAATAGCACTATCAGCCTTCTTCCAAGTCTTTGGAAGTCTATTAAGAACCTTCTTGACATTATCTGTTACTGTACCTGTAACTTCTGAACCAGTAAGTTTTTCATATTCCTCTTTCAAGGTTTCATAACTTTCATCTCCACCATCTGTATAATTGTTTATCTCACCATCTATGAATGATGCCTTATAATCAATCTGTTTGGCCTCACCAGTTTCTGTACCATTATTTGTATACATATCAAATGTATCACCAATATTCCTGAATCTTGAATAAATGAACTGTCCCTTACACTGGGCTGACTGATACATATTTTGAGCACCAAGTTGGAAGTCAAGAACTTCAGGATTAGTAAGGTTGATAGGTACAAGGTCATATCTACCTTGTTCATAATAATATGAACCACTTGTAGTTGATGGATAAATCACATTGTCATAACTTGCATAGTCATTACAGTCTTTATATGTATCACCATCTTTCTGTGAATCTGTGATTATATCACCACCATCTCTAATTGTACTTGGACACATTGATAATCTGTCACCAGTCAACTTGCTCAAAAGGAAAAGACCAGACTGTGCATCTGTTCCAATTTCAATATAGAAGGTCTTTGTGATAATCTCACCCTTTGGCGCTTCTTCACTACCTTTCAACTTCCTGACTTCAGATACATAATCACCGGCATTGATATAAGTTGTTCCACCTTCATTCAGAGTATATATCTTCTGGTCATCTGAATTGTCAAGGAGATGTACTACAAGATTTCCTACAGTACCATTAATCTGTTCGATAATCATATTAATCTGGTTCTGGAGTTCCTGAAGTTTATCATACAATGTGATAGGTGTCTGTTCAGGAGAAAGGAAACCTGATGTAATACTCTCTGCAGTGTGTGCAAAATACTTGTCATTGGTATAGAAACTGGATGCCATATGTGCAGCAGTTCCGCTGAACATCTTTGTCACATTCGCCACAGCGGCATCGACCCTGTTCTGCTCAACAAGTTCAGTAATGTCATCACCCTGCAATTCGGCAAAATCAGAGAATGATACAGTAACAGGATTTGACCACTCTGATTCCATAGGGTTAGATGGCCAACCTGCCTCACTGACAGACTTCACCTGAATCTCAACCTGCTCACCAGGATTGATAGGGATGTCAAGCTGATTGATGTTCACCTGGTCGGGATCTGCTGTGTCAATCTTCTCCCACTCCCATCCTGTATCTGTCTTTACTCTTTCCCTGAGCTTGGTCTCAATCTCATTCCAGTTGGAGAACCTACCAACCACAGAAGAGTTACCTGATGAATAAGTGAACTCTTCTTCCTTGTTGGCATTACCATATTCACTCAAGTACCTGTATCTGATTTTGAACTTGATGATTTTCTGCTCACCAGATGAAGGACTTACCTTTGAATCAGGAATGTCCCAGAAACCACGAACACGATATTTAGGAGTAATGGTGTTACTTGATTCATACCTGGCCTTGATACTGTTTACAATACTGTTATAGTTTGATGCAAGTATTGACTGGTTATCTACCAATGTATTAAGGGTTGTCTGTGCCTTCAGTTTATCATTGGTAGATACATACTGTGTTGTCTGGATGAGTTCCTTCTGCTTCTCAATCTCATTGGCAATACTGTCCAACTCACTCTGAACCTTTGCCTTATCAGAAACGAGACTCCTGAATGATGCAGCATCGGTTGATTCAGTGAGTTGAGTGTTTATCTGGACAATCTTGAAGTCACCCTCACCGGCAGCATAATTCAATACAGGTGCATTAGGAACAATACCCTCCCTGATTGATGGATAATAATCAGATGCATATGAAAGAAGAACCTGACCAAAGTCAACCACATTTCTCTGATAAAATCTCTGTAGTGTCTGGGTCATACCATTGTCATCCACATATGTGAGTTCATTTGTATAGAAACCGACACCAGGAGACCATTTGTTTGCGGGGATATTGGAATCAGGATCAATCGCCTTGACAAATACAACTTCCCTCTCATCAAATCCTACCGGGATGTCTGCTGAAACCAATGTGTCCTGTGATACGCTTATCTTCAAAGTATCCGCACCGATTCTAACACCTTCACTTCCTTCAATGCACCTGAGTCCAATCTTGTTCTCTGATGAGTCAACAAAAATGACTTCATATCTGGTTGTAGTAGGATTGGAGTTAACCTCAACAAAATCACCTACGGCAAGTATTCTTGTATTCTCAAATCCACTTCTTGAATCAGTGAACTCAAGACTGTCAAGGATATACCTCTTCACATTATTTCCATTGTAGTCCTTTTCAGACTCAATCCTGATGACAGAGAATGTACCATAATACCTTCTTGCCCTTGGAGGGAGATCCTTTATTTCATCATCAAGTGTATATTTGATTCTATTGTTAAGAAGTATGGTCAGGAACTCTTTATAATCAATATCATTTCTACCTTTCAACTGGGAGTTAAATACATCTATCTTATTCTGTGTATTACACTTCAAGATATATCTTTGAATCATAACCCTTTCTGTTTCAGGACTAATCTGACTTGACAAATCCCAGGTCACATAAAGTGAAGGGTTAAGCATGTCCTCAAAGAACCAGTTGGACTTGAAATTGAAGTTTGTAATATTGTCAACACTTGTAATGGTAGGTGCTTCACTCGGTACCTTACTTGCAATAATCTTCCTGTATGTACCATCAGACAACCTGACCCTGCTTCCTGCACCGTCTGTTATATTGGTCATAGTGTTGAGACTGGCAGACAACCTGTCAATCTCGGACTTCAAATATCCGAATGATGGAATTACATATTCTACTGTTTTCTTCGGATCATTGGGGTCAGTCAACACCAACTTTACACTATCCTCTGATGATGAAACAGCACTACTTATCTTATCTATGGTCTCAAGACTGTTTCCGGTCATAACCATTGCCTGTTCCAGGTAGGTACTTAATGAATTTTTTATCTTAATCATAAATGTCTATTTTAATTAAACACTATATATAATATATTTATGGTGAGGCATAAATAACATATATAAAAATAATCTTCTGAAATTATGGCAGTATATAAAAGAGGAAGTATAGGTGAACAAGTCAAGCAGATACAAAAAGCACTTGGAATCAAAGCAGACGGAATTTTTGGAAAAGGAACAGAAGATGCTGTCAAGAGGTTCCAAAAGAACAATAATCTTGCAGTTGATGGAAAGGTAGGTCCCAAAACACTTGAGAAACTGATGGATAAAATGGACACTGATTTGAGTCTTATCATCCAACCAAAGGCATTCTTGGACATTAAAGACTATTTCCTTCCAAGAAATGAATATGTAAATGGTAAGTATAAAAATGAATATATCATCCTCCATCATACGGCAGGGCATGATGACCCAAAGGCTGTAGTTGACTGTTGGGCAAAAGACTCATTGGGCAGGGTTGCAACTGAATTCGTGATCGGTGGCAAGAGATGCTTTGATGGAAGAAGCACATTTGACGGTCAGATTATAAGGTCTTACCCTGAAGGAAACCAGGCATACCATATCGGTGCATCAGGTTCTTCTTATATGAACATCCATTCTGTGGGTATTGAACTCTGTAATATGGGCTGGGTGAAAAATGGAATGACATATACAGGTTCAATAGTAAGACCTGACCAAATTGTGACACTCAAGGAACCGTTCAGAGGATACTACAACTGGCACAGATACACCAACAAACAACTTGAGGTATTGAGAGACCTTCTTCTCTATATAGCAAAGAGGGACAACATTGACCTTCATAAAGGTATCTACCAATGGATAAAGACAGAGGGTGTGATGAAGGCATTTGATTTCCATCAGGATGCATATCTTGGAAAGGTGAAGGGTCTCATCACACATGCAACCATCAGGAAAGACAAGTTTGATGTGTCTCCTCAACCTGAATTGATTGACATGATTCTTACTCTTTAATTGTTATATTTAATATATGGCATCAGAAAATAAGAAAAAGAAACTGAAGAATTCTTATTGTGTACCTGGTGAGTTGAAAAACAAAATCAAAGGTCCAAAGAGAATTGCATTCTACACATCTTCATTAAGAAGAAAATTGAAGAAAATTAAACTACAAGAGTGGCAGGATTAATTGGTTTCCTGCCAATTTTGTTATATTTAATGTGTTATGGGAGACAAAATCAATAAAGAATTTGAAAAATACCAGAAAGACCTGGAGATAAGAAAGAAGAAACTCAAATTGCTTGTGAGATTTGAACCAGATGAAGAAGTGGAAAGGGCAATTGAAGAACTGAATAAGAAAAAGATTACATTATGAAACCAATGGACAATTCAAAAATCCTTGAGCAGAATACCAAGCTTGAGGAAGAACTGTCAAAGGAAAGGGCAGAATGGAAGGACAAGGTTCTGGAGTTGATCAAGATGATGGCAGACAACAGGAAACTGTCGGAAGCACAGATATATCAACTCTCATACAGACAGCAGGTCCAGGAGAAACTGGCAAACTACAGGATACTCCTTGAAAAGAGACAGGCAATGTTGGAGACACAGATGACATCCAGGTTCAGGGATTACTGCTTGAGTTATGACATCAAGTTGAGCAGTGCAGAGAAGAATGCCTTCGTGAATGCTGACTGTAATGTATTAAGACAGCAGGTGAATATGATGAAGGCACAGATACTTTACTTTGAAGAATGTGTGAAGACCCTGGACAACTTCGGGTTTGCGGTGCGAAATAAACTGGAGATACTGTCACAGCAATTGGTATAAAAAATAGAGAGGTTGTTCCTCTCTATTTTTGTTTCATATATGCACCAAGGATAGTTCCTATGGTTTTCTTTTTATTTCTTCCATTGAGACTTCCCACTTCTATTGGTGTGATTGGTTCACGTCTCTCATTCGTGGTCAGTGTACTATTAGGGTCATAATAAACTGTATCTCCTTCAACAGGTTGTATTTCTCCTGGAGTAATTGGACAGTTCAGATATTCCTGTGCAATCTTCACTGACTGAAGATAATGGTTTCCGGCAGAACTTTTATACTTATACTTTGATGTGGTATATGCCTTCTTTATTGGATTGTTTTTTATGTCTTTATAGAATCCAGTACCTGCCTTTTGCTGATATATGTATGCAACTATTTTTGCCAGATTAGTTTCACCCTTTAAGTCCTTTATGAGTCTATCATAATATATTGTAAGAAACAACATCTGATTATCTATTGACAGTCCGGAAATATGTTGACCATCCTGTACGGCACACAGACAACCCTTACCACTTCTTGGTACACCCCTTTTGTATTGTTCCCATGTTGTAGGAAGTTTCTGGGTTGACCTGCTGTCAGCATTATATTGTTTTATCAATGGTAATTTATATTTCCAGTATGTCCACTGAACAAGTCCTTCTCCACAATTCCAGCCTTCGGTACCTGGTGCGCCGCGACCTTCATATTCAGTCCTGTTCAAGATGGCATGGTTGGACCCGGATTCAGGAATGATACATCCAATTAATCCTGCAACTATTTCTTGTGGTACATATTTTCCAAGAGATGAAGCAACAGCCCGATGTCCAGGATATTGACTCAATGATTTCTTAATTGAATTCATTTCATTAAGATAATTTATGGTCTCACCTGTCTTATAATCCTTGTCTCCAGATGGAAATTCTACAATTATATTGGACATATTACATAAATATATTATAGTGTATTTATGTTTTAAATCTTAATTTATGAGTGATAAACACGATGTTGTAATACCTCTTGGTGTAAAAAGTTATAATAACAACAACTTTGAAATCAAGGTAGCAGTTGCAAGTATCAAGAAATACTTCAAGTGTCTTAACAGAATAATCATAGTCACACAAATCCAACCCATCAAGGAACTTGGAGATGACATTGTATGGATTTACCAGGATGATGTATATAAGCATGACAAGGATGCAAACATCATCGAGAAGGTGAGGGCTGCCATTGAGAAAGTACCTGATTTGACCGATGACTTCATTATGTGGAGTGATGACCAATTCATAACAAAGGATACTGAATGGTCAGACACAACTCCAAGATATATGAAAATTTATAACAGTACAACACTCCCTTGGTTCCTTGCTATGGCAAAAACCAGGATATGGTATAAAAGACTGTTGAAGTGTTTTGCAAGATTCAGGAATAATGGAATAGGTTGCAGGTTCTTCAATCCACATATCCCAAGTCCATTCAATAAGAAGAAGTTTATGAAAATGTGTGAGAGAGTTCCTTACAGGACAGAAACAGGTATCACCATTTACAGTCTGTATTATAACTTCATTGGTGAAAAGGGTGTTCCAAACTTCGATGAGTTTCACTGTACATCCGGAGAATTGAACTGGGGTGGATGCAGATGGGTAGGATTCTATAACTCAAGTATGAGGAAACCAGAATTTGTGGAGAAACTTAAAAGGATGTTCAATATAAAATAAAAGAGTGGGGTTTATTCCTCACTCTTTTTTGTATCATTTTCTACTTGAATATAATCATGACTTCTTAACTCTCTTAAATTGTTGATACTTTTTGCAAGTAAAATAGATGACATAACTGAAATACCAACCTTTTTCTTGTCTAAACATTTTTTAATTCTTCCAACAATATATTTACTGTTCTTAACAAATGTATTGTCCTTCAAAACTTTTTTTCCAATTGCCTTTAAAGCAGCAACAGCAACGTCTTCATTATCATATAACTCTTTAAGGTCATTTATTTGAGAATTGTCAATATTCTTAAAATCAATGAATAACTCATATCTTGTTTCAATACCTTTCCTATATGACTCCAATTCATCTATAACTCCTTCATCAACTTCTTTTTCTTTGCTCTTTTCAATTATATAATCCAATTTTGCTTTGTCTTCATCAGTAAACTCATCCTTATCCAAATAATCTTTACCCAAAGCCAAAATCATTAAGTCTGTAAGTTTTGCCTTCACAGTTTCAATCTTTTTATCCAACTTCTCTTTTTCTTTGTCAGATAACTCATATTTTGGACTTTCTGTTTCTTCTGTTTCTTCCGGTTCAGGAATATAAGATTTACTTGATGAATGATGCTTCTTTTTCTTCTTCTTTTTAGATTCAAAGATATATTCATCAAAAGATAAAATTACAGATTCCTGAACATTCTCATTATTTGAGATACATGGTGCAATATAATCTATCAATGAATCAATATATGATGAATCAAAATAAACTGATTTTGGATTTGTTGTTATATAAACCTGAAGAGTCTCATCACATTTCTTTAATATTTCTGGGTGAATATTTAACCAAATATCAAATGAATCCTGATCATCTTTTCCCAATTTATTGAACTCTTCATATGTCCATTTATCTGCCTTAATTTTGGATTCATCATATTTCTTTACATCAGCATCTTCAGTCACTTCTCCACCTTCCAATTCTTCAATCTCTACACCTTCAATAGATTTGAAAACTTTAAGTCCTTCTTCGGCATCCTTACTTTTTGATTCAATACTTTCTTGAAGATCTTTATTTTCTTTCTTCTCTTTTTTTATCCTCTTTGCTTCCTTCTGCTGTTCCTTATTTGCAGCCATAATAAGGTCTATCATCTTCTTCTGGTTAGGAAGACTGAAGACCTCTGTCATCTTTGCAAACTTGTTATAGATAGAGGATGAGACTGCATATGCATGTTCCTCTGCAGCAGCAATCAACAACTCTGAATAAGTCTGAAGATCTGCCTCCTGACCTGCCAACTTACTCATAGATGCCTTGATTGAGTCCAACTGTTTCTGGACATCATCCTGTGAATAAGACCTCAAAGTCTCAAGGGATTTTGTATATGTATTGTTGTACATATCAAGACAGTTATATGCATTGTCGGCCTGCTGTGTCTGCTTGTCCAGTTTCATCTGCTGGTCAAACTGTTGCTTGGCGGCCTTGAGTTTCAGTTCAAGTTCTTTACTACCTCTTTTTCCTTTCAATGATCCCCTTTCACCAAAAAGTTGTTGATTAATATTTCCATAAAATTCAGAGACCTTTGCACCGGAATCATCAGCCTGAAGATAATCCATACTCTGGAATCCTTTTGTGATGATAAGATTCTCAAACTGGTCAAAGTTCAACTGCAACATCACCAATGCTTTCCTGATAGTATTCTTTACAATATTGAAGAAATACTTGTACCCCTTATGTATAAGTATTGTTGCCCTGAATGGAGTAAGGAGAATACCAAAATAAGCAACAGAAGCAATACCCACATTTGCCGTAAATCCAGTATAGTCAATCTCACCCTCATCAATGAGTTGGTTCAAATCCCAGGTACTCTTCCTTGAGTCCTCAAGAATCTTCATAATTGAATCAAGTGTTTTCTGTTTCTCACCCTTTAATTGTTCATTGTCTGTATCTTCAATACCTTTCCTGATGGCATCAAAATTCTCATTCAATGATTCAAGACCTGACTGGATTCCTTCCATAATGGACTTACTCATCTCAATCTCATCAGCAAGTTCAGACCTTACCTTTGCAGTGGCCCTCTTATTGAAGAAACTCCTGAGACCTTCATTAAGTACATTGTCATAAGCAATTACCTCAAGTTCCTGACCTGTGTACTCATTAAAACTTTTTATATTATTCATAAGTATATACTATTATATGGTATTTATGAAAAATGGCTGATGTGACTTACACCAACCATTTACCGATAGGACATTTTTCTGTGGACATTTTACACTTCTTAACCAGATAACAACCACAATTATTGCAAGTCCATTTTTCTTTATTTACATATTTACATCCTTTACAACTGTTCAGTCTGGTAATATATGTATCAAATGAAACCCTATTACCATACCACATATATCTCCACAGTGCCTTTATGAATCTGAATATCCTTTTCATTGTACCAATACAGTAAAATCTTCAAAACAACTTATACAAATGGTTGATACAGGTTGTCTTCCCTGACCAAGTATGTCAAACTCATATATTGGTTCTCCATCCGAGTCTGAATCCTCACCGGCAGTCCTTATACTTCCTTCACAGATATAAACCATCTCAAACCTCTTCTTGGGATGGGCACCATTGATGACAGTATGGGGATCTTCAAACTCATGGATGAAACTGTCTCCTTCAATCCTGAAACCCTGGTCTGTAAACTCTTTCTTTAATTCTTCAAGTGTCATACTGTAAATATAACAAATTACTTCCTCATCTTGTCAATAAATTCTTTCTGTACTTCCCTTATCGTACCATTCACATAATAATCCTCATCACAGTACTTTCCTATCACCTTGTACACCCCGCTGAATGGAAGTGAGTAAATCTTCCTGGTGTTCTCTATCTTATACCTCTTGATGGCATTCTTGATAGGAAGCATAGTCATAGACTTACACAGGTTCTCATAATTGAAACTCCTCATCCAAGTCTGCTTGTCTGCCTCACTTACATCGAAGTGTTTGTCAATATTGTCCTGGATCTCCCTCTTGAAAATATTGAAATACATCTCAATGAATCTCCTGCGGACCTGGACCGGCATCACACACAAATCAACACAAAGGAATGAGTCTGGGTCTTTCTTGCTTATACCCATACTGATGATGACTGGCCTGGCATTGTACCTCTCCTTGGTCTTGGCAGAATAGTCCAGGACATAGAACCTTCCAGGATAGAGAACAATACTG
>Ga0247609_10003649_pt1 | contig 15539 bp, 17 predicted proteins | sample 172DNAGHGlowgp2_FD_193487 | JGI IMG/M metagenome (GOLD analysis project Ga0247609, IMG submission 193487) | Sheep rumen microbial communities from Palmerston North, Manawatu-Wanganui, New Zealand - 1728 DNA GHGlow gp2 | ecosystem: Host-associated > Mammals > Digestive system > Stomach > Rumen ...
AGCATGCGTACTCTTCATGAAACGCGCCAGCGACCTGGTAGAAGGCGGCTACAGCTCCTCGGCCATGACCTCGGCCGACATCCGCAAAGGCCTGCCTGACCCCGGCCTGCCCAACTTCGACAAAAACATACCCTGGCACGACGAGGGAGGCATCACCGACGAGATGCGGCAGCACATCTTCATCCAGCGACTCAACGGCCCCATCTTCTTCGGCACAATCAACAAGTTCAAGGAAGTGATGGAAGACATCCCCAGCCATGCCAAAGTCGTCATAATCCGCATGAAACTGGTGAGCTTTATGGACCAGTCCGGCCTCTATGCCATGGAAACCGCCATCAAAGACCTCCAGGACCGCGGCATCCTCGTGCTGATGACCATAATCCAGCCACAACCCATGTACATGCTCAAAACCCTCAACGTGATACCCTCCGTGGTGCCCGAAGAGCATACCTTCAAGACATTCGAAGAATGCACCGCATTCCTCTCCAACATGAATTTCGATACCATGCAGTAGCACCGGTACCAACCACCCCAACATTGAAATAATCACACATAAAAATATCAAAACACATCTACTATGGGAAGAGCGTTTGAATACCGCAAAGCCAGAAAATTGAAACGGTGGGGACACATGGCCCGCACATTCACCAAAATCGGCAAAGAAATCGAACTCGCAGCCATCGCCGGTGGCCCCGACCCCTCGAGCAACCTGCGCCTGCGCCTGCTTATGGCCACCGCCAAAAGCGAAAGCATGCCCAAAGAAAACGTGGAACGTGCCATAAAACGCGCCACTGAAAAAGACAAATCGGCCTACAAAGAGGTCGTTTACGACGGCAAAGGCCCCCACGGCACCGCCTTTGTGGTCGAAACGGCCACCGACAACCCCACCCGCACCGTCGCCAACATCAGGGCAGCCTTTGTCCGCGGCAAGGGCGAACTGGGAACCATGGGCATGAACGACTTCCTCTTCGAGCGCAAATGCTCGTTCGTCGTGGCCTACAAAGAAGGCACCGACATGGACGATCTGGAACTCGAACTCATCGACTACGACATCGACGAAGTGTTTCGCGACGAGGACGAAATCATGATCTATGCCGATTTCAAAAACTACGGCCCCATATCGAAATACTTGGAGGACAAAGGATTTGAAATCAAGTCCTTCAAATTCGAGCGCATTCCCCTCACCATGCGCGAACTCTCGCCCGAAGAGCAAGAGGACGTCAACGGCCTCATCGAGCGTCTCGAAAACGACGACGATGTGGTCAACGTCTTCCACAACATGGCATAACGCCCGTCACACGGCCCAGAATGCCCCATCCCGCCTTGTCAACGCAAAGATGACAAGGCGGGTTATTGTATCACCATCCAGCCTACAAATCCGGGTGAATTCGGCTCACTCGACCAGTTTGAGAAAACGCGCAACCATAGCCGCCACCTTCCTCCCCCGCTTAATGAACAAGTGGTTCTCGCCCTTCACCACAAGCATCTGGCTGTTGTGGTAAATGCTGTGGTACTTCTCGCTGCACCACAGCGGCACGATGCCGTCGTCCTCCCCATGTATCAGGCACACCGGCCCATGGTAGTGTGCGGCAGTCCCATAGATGTCCAATTGCTGGGTCTGCACCAAATAGTCGCGTCCCAGCCTGTAGGTGTGAAAACACTCGATATACTCAGGTGGGTTGTCGGGGTCAAACTCCTGGCCAAAAAAACGGCCCCCCTGCGTAGCCTCCTTAATGACAGACCCGGGCGCCAGCAGCACCAATCCGTCCGGACCGCACCCCTCGCGCGCCAGCTCTCCGGCCAGCATGCTGGCCACCGCACCTCCCTGCGAATGCCCCAGCAACACCACCTTCGACACATAGGGCAGCTTCTGCACCGAATCCCATACCGCACGGGCGTCCGCTATCTCGCGCGCAATGGTCATATGCTCCATCTTCCCGTCGCTGCGGCCGTGACCGTCGAAATCGAACCGCACCGCCCCGATCCCCAGGCGCGCCAGCGCGCGGGCGATTGTCGGCATCGGGGGGAAATCCTTCGACGAGAAAATGCCGTGCATCAATATCACCATCATGCACGAGTCGCGCTCCTTGTCGAAACCGGCGGGCAGGGTAATCTTGGCCGACAAGCGCCCCTGCGGGCCGCAAATGGAAACCGGCGTCGAACACGACACAAACAGACCCGACAACAGCAAACCCGCCGCCAAAACCAGGCGGACTGCCGTCGCAGGCCTTTTTTCGGGTTTGCCCAAAACTACTTTGTTGTTTTTCATAACAGATTTTTCGCCCACCAACGCCGAAACTTGTAAATTATTGTGTTGTAACCGCCAATGCCCCGAAACGCCCACAGGGTGAACAACCCCCGTTCATCGGCCGCCCTTGGGCCGAACCTCGGCCGTTCCTTCTTTTACACATCTTCAATAGTTCGTCAGCATTTACTCGGATAAACTGGAGTAAGTGTCGAATAACTGTGGTAGAAGAGAGGAACAACGAACGGGCCGACAATGGCGCGACGGCTACTTAAGAGGGACGTATGGAGGAATAAAAAAGAGGTGAATTTCTTTGAAAAGACAGCTGTTCAAAGGTGTTTTTGCGGTGGTTTGGGCAAGGGAGAAATGAAAAAGTATTGTTTGTAATTTGGTGTTTTACAATATATAGTGATTTTAATGAGAAAATAATTGCGTAAAAAGTTTGCCATATCGGAAAAAAGTTGTACTTTTGCACCCGATTTCGACAGAAGAAATCGTCCCAACAACAAGCCGCATTCGTCTAGTGGTCCAGGACAACTGCCTCTCACGCAGTAGATCACCAGTTCGACTCTGGTATGCGGTACAAAAGCGATAGAATCAAAAGATTCTGTCGCTTTTTTTCGTCTATACTCATATTTCAACTCGTTCCATTACTGAATAAATCGAAACAAACATTTGTGCAAATAGTTGTTTGATAGGTAAATAAAAAATATTTCAAATACAAATGTTCCTAATTAAAAAAAAAAAGCATATTTTTGCACTTATAAAAACAGGGTATTTATTATTTGAGTAATTTTTATAAGTAATCTTCCGTTGAATATGATACTGTAATTAATCATTATATTTTTATGATAAATAATGCCAATATAATCAGATCCATATTTTTAAGTTTGTTTTTATGCCTTATTCATAATTTATATGGACAAACTGCAACGCCGGAATATGCCCTTGAGGTATCTGATGCTTTTTTTGACATACAATATGGCATCACTCCACTTTTTGAAGATATAACACCCATAATGGACGGAGAGACAACGTGTCTCTATCAAATACGTTATCAAAATGGCGAATGGTGCATTATTTCTGCCGATATGTCTATAGATCCAATATTGGCATACGGTTTGTCCAATATAGACGAGAATGATGAACCCGAAGGTTTTACTGACCTCGTTAAATGGTACACCAATCAAATTGCAGAAAATATCAGCAACCGTACCTCCATTGCAGAAACAAATCCTGTATGGCAATCAATTCTTTCTTCTTCCAGAAACCACATTCGCAATTATTCAATCGAAGACTCTCTTTTGGATATGACAGGACGCGGCAATTTAAAATGGGGACAATCATACAATAATGATGACGGTTGTTCTCCTTCATATAACAGTAAATGTCAAGAGAGTGACGGAGGCAGCTGCGACTGTGGACACTTTCATTTAGGATGTGGTGCCGTTGCAATGGGGCAGATAATGTGGTACTGGCAATGGCCAAAACAGTCACACTACAGAATTTATCATTGGGAAATAATGCAGGGGACCTTGAATAACAATACCCCCTCTGACAATGCAACCGAAGTCGCAAACTTCTTATATGATTGTGCTGAAGCTTCGAGTATGTCATATCATTGCTATGGTTCATGGACTGTTTCAGACAGCATTATCTCCGCTTTTAAAACAACATTCAACTACAGAGGAGTGAAAAAACACTATATGAGAGATTGGAAATACGACAAGGCTTGGAGTGATTTAATTAAATCGGAAATTGACAATGGTAGACCTGTAATACTATATGGAGATCACGGAACGTTTATTAGCGGTCATTTCTTTGTGGCTGACGGATACAAAGATCTTGGATGGAGACTGCTTTTCCACATTAATTGGGGGCACATAGGCAGCCGTAATGGATTCTGTAGATTAGAAAAGTTATATGAACAAGATTATGATGAATATTACAACCTTCACAATAGGGCCATCATTGGCATTTCACCGACCTATAACGAAACCAATATAACCGAGTTACCATACTCATATATTCCATATCATCATAAAAGAAAAGAATACGCATATCAAGGTGTGTATGTGCCTGCATCCAATTCAAGTCTCACTGTCGGAAGCGGAGCAGAACTGACAATCGAGGCTGGCTCTGAAATTATTCTCCAGCCTGGTTTTACTGCCGAATATGGCAGCGAAGTAGACATCAAAATAAATCCTAATTGGCAAAGCCAAATGGCTATTTCCGTTCCTTACTGGCCTAACGCAATTAGAGTAGGTATTGACGATGGTTATTGTATAGAAACAAAAAATGCAGACTCCTGGGAGTTTACACTTATCAACAATGGCGGAGCAATTGTTTTTCAAAGTGCTGGATCCATTAATTCTGAAAGGACCTGTTTGTGGGATGGACAAGGAGTACCTCAGGGAAACTATTATGGAATCGTGGCATTGAAAAACAGTTATGGAAGACGCCTGGAGAATAATTTAAACATCCTTGTTTTGCCAACCTCAACCTCACCACAAAACGCCCCGATGGATAATTTGGCTGATACAGAAGAACACTGCATTGTCCAAGAAATCTCCAAGGTCTTCGAATCGGGAAATGAAGCATATGTTTTCCCCAATCCTTCTACTGGCATTTTCACCATTGAAATCAAAGACGACACCATAAATGATATTTCCGTATTCAATTCATCAGGGAAACGTGTGTATATCGATGCAAATATTGAGAGATCAGATTACTCATTAAACTTGACAGGTTTTGCAAAAGGAGTTTATTATGTAGCCATTCAAGGTGCATACAAACAATACAAAAACAAAATCATAATCAACTAAATATATATACAATGAGGAAAATAACTATTATTGCACTGCTGCTGTTTGTAATGTGCACAAGCTGCGATTGGTATTGTTACAATCCTGACATAGAATGCTTTCATCATATTTATTTGTACAAATACAATACAGGCGAGCAATATATAGATAATGTAAAAGTTATCTCGACATATGGCCCCAATGGTGGTATTGTGGCAGAAGTAATACCCGATAATTTCTTCAAATTCTATCATAAAGGATACATTGAACACTGGGGTCAAGGGGATGCTCCAGATACATCCAATTTTTTTGTATTATCTATCACTTATGACGAACTCTATTTAATGAATGAAGAATGGGAAACACACTTTCAAGATTACGTAATATCCAATATAAGGATATCAGAAATGTATACTACGACTATTTGCCACTGCAGCAAACGGCCTTGCTTTTATGAAAATTTCCCCTTTTGCTACGTAGCAAATGATGGTACAATTGTTCTTAACCAGACAACAACTAATCAAATGATTGATGATGAAACTATATGGAACTATTTTGAAAGGATCATATAAATGCCGTTTCTACTTCAATGGCATCAATCCATATCCTCGGTATCAGTAGAACGATATAGCAAAGGTGGTGTTGTTGGGTCAGGTATAAAAGCTCTCAATTCCCAAATCCTCTCCAAGTCTTCCATAAAGTTGTTCGAGAATAGTTCGGTTAGGGGTACGGAAGCGATAAAACCCAATGGTTTTGTCGCTTTTTTTTACTAAGGACTATTGCATAGACCGCATCGGCATTTCCGGCATAGACGGAAACGTTTTCCAATATTAGCTCATGGTTGTCCGATGATAGTCCGGTTAGGGGAACGTGGGAGTAGACCTTTTTCGAGATGTTGTTTTCTCCCCGTTGGTGAAACCCAACAAAAAAGGAAGCCCTATTATTTAGGCTTCCTTTTCTTCAGCGGAGAGGCAGGGATTCGAACCCTGGGACCAGCAAGCTGGTCAACGGTTTTCGAGACCGCCCCGATCGACCACTCCGGCACCTCTCCTTTGATTTTCAATTGCCAACGGGTGGTTTGTTCTCTCAATTGGTGATGCAAAATTACGACTTTTTTTTGAATTGGCAAAAAAAGTTGTATATTTGCATTTTGAATTCATTGTTAATTATTAATTATTGACTTGTATATGAAAAGGTTTCTCGCTGTTGCCGTAGTTGCAGTTTTGGCTTGTGGATTTCCGTTTAGGGTCCAGGCGCAGACTACGGATTCGATTGTGCCTGTACCGATGGGCAATTTTGAACAATGGACTGACTATCCAGGCGACACCACCGTTTTGATGGGTTTTCTTCCGGTGCCGCTTTATGGCGCCTATACCTTGCCTGACGGATGGCATGTGCCTACTTTTTCTGTGAATGACACGGTAAGCTATAGCGGCTTTACGCTGCCTTTGAATTTCTCGTTGCCGGTGGCAAAGCCTTCGCGCGACACGGTGCATGCACCACAGGGGCACTCGGCGTTGGTGGCCGAGTCGTTTATTTTGGAGGATGTCCTTTCTCCTTTGGCTTATTCCTTGGCCACTTCGTTTCTCGACTCTTCGTTGGTTGAGGAGGTGATTCCTTCCATTATTACTAATGCCGAGGTGGATTTGATGAAGATTCTTCCGCTGCTGGAACGCGCGTCGACCGACGCCAGCGATATGTCGTGGCTGCTTGATTTGTTGGATACCGTTGACTTGAATGACTATATTTCCGGTGGTTTCCCGTTGAATGGTTTTGAGCCTAAGCAGCTAAGGGGTATGTATAAATACCAGGATGGCAACGGGGACGGATACATTGACGATAACGCCACGGTGATTGCTTTCGGCACTTATTATAATGCAGAGCTTAACCGCCGCATGCTGGTGGGCGCCGGTTCTAAGAATCTCTTTCAACTGTTCGATACAGTGGATTATGAGTCATTTGAGATGGATTATTTTACCTTGAACGAGTATTTCCCGGCAGAATATGCATTTGTGATGGCCGATTCGATGGTGATTATTGCTCTTTCGTCGACTAACGGGAAGAACCGTGCACAGGGGTCGAAGCTGTTTTTGGACAGTTTGACGCTGGTTCAGTACGACGGTTCGTGTGGCAGGGTGTATGATTTGGAGGTGGACCACCAGAACCAGGTTATGGCTATGATTAAGTGGCGCAACACGGTGGTGCCAGACCATTGGACTATCGAATATGGCGAGGCCGGCTTTGTGCGTGGTCGCGGTACAAGGGCTGTGGCTACGGACAGTATTGTGGCTTTGACTGGATTGACTCCCGGCACGACGTATGACTTTTATGTGCGGTCGGAGTGCGGTGACACGGCCAACAGTTTTTGGGGTTACCTTTCGTTTACGACCGATACTGTGACGCCTCATAATAATGCTATTGGCGAAGTGGAAAGTCAGGCGGTGAGCGTGAGTCCCAACCCGGCTGATGGTTTCTGCACGGTGGAGTTTGGCGGCTTGCCTGTTGACAAAGTAACTGTTTATTCCATTACCGGAAGGGTGGAGGATGAGCGTCAGGTGGCCGGTGATAGTGTCAGGCTGCAATTGCCACGGTCGGGCATCTATATTCTTGCACTCCAGACCCGGCAGGGTGTGGTGTATAAGAAGGTGGTGAACCGATAGCCGTTAATGACTTAAAAAAGGCAGCCACATGGAGTGGCTGCCTTTTTTGTATTTTGTACATGCGTTGTGCGGGAGTTATTGTTTGCGCTGTTTTTTGACCAAGAGGACAAGTGAGAGGGTCTCGAAGGCGAGGTAGGCAATGTAGCATATGCAGAAGGCAAGAATAAAGGTTCGAGCCTCGGGGATGTGGGTGAAGGCCCATACGCTGATGGCTACAAGGTGCAGAAAGAGGGTGCCGACTGTAAGACCCAGGAAATTCTTGACGAAGGTGCGGGGGTCTTTGTAGAAGCTTTTCACCACGGCGTAATGTTGAATCCCGGTGACAACAGCAAAGTAGAGTGGTATGAATGGCATGATGGTCTGGAATGTGCCCGGTGCGAACCAGAGGGTGCAGAACGATGCCAGTATCAATACGATGGTCAAAAGGATGAGGGCTACGTAGTATTTCTTCATGTCTTTGGTGTTTTGTATGCTGTCGGGTTGCCTACTGGTGGTGTGGTGCTACTGGATGAAGTGGATGGTTTCCTTGGTGGTGAACTTTTCGCAGTAGTGGCAGCGGAGTTTAAGGTTCTCTTTGTCGACTATGTCGAATTTGGTGGGTACGGCCTCTGCATTGGTGATGCATTTGGGGTTGGCGCATTTGACAAAGTTTTCGACGTGGTCGGGGATTTCGGTTGAGAATTTCTCGATGACCTTGTAGTCTTTGATGGTGATAATTGTGACAAAGGGAGCCACGAGAGCGACTTTGCTTACCTCGTCTTTGGTGAAGTGTTTGTTTTTGATTTTGATGATGCCTTTGCGTCCCAGTTTGGAGCTTTGCAGGTAGTTGCCGATGAGGACTTCGTCTTTGTATTCTTCCAGTCCCAGGATGCGGATGACGCGATAGACAGACTCGGTGGGTATATGATCGATAACGGTGCCATTCTCGATGGCAGAGACGACGAGTTCTTTCTTGGTTTCCATGATGTTGTTGTTTTTTATGTTTTGGTTGAGTGAAAAAGGATTATTTGGCACCGAGTATGGCAGCCATAAGAGCCTGACGGACGTAGACACCGTTTTGTGCCTGACGGAAGTAGTAGGCGTAGGGTGTGGAGTCCACATCGGTGGTTATTTCGTTGACGCGTGGCAGTGGGTGCAGCACTCTCATGTTGGGTTTGCAGCCCTGGAGCATGGAAGCGGTGAGGATGCAGCTGTCTTTTACCCGTTCGTATTCGAGAGGGTCGGGGAACCGCTCGCGCTGAACGCGTGTCATGTAGATTATGTCGGCTATGGGAATGACGCTCTGCAGGTCGGTATACTGGTAATAGGTCAGGCCAGCATTCTTGATGCTCATTTTGACGGAAGAGGGGAGTTTGAGTTCGGTGGGTGAGACGAGGTGGAATGTGGCGTTGAAGTTGCACATGGCTTGGACGAGAGAGTGTACGGTGCGGCCATATTTGAGGTCTCCCACACATGCAATGTTGAGGTTTTCGAGTGTGCCTTGCGTTTTGCGGATGGAGTAGAGGTCGAGCATGCACTGTGTGGGATGCTGGTTGGCTCCGTCGCCGGCATTGATGACGGGTACGGTGGCCACCTCCGAGGCATAGCGGGAGGAACCTTCCTTGGGGTTGCGCATGACTATGAGGTCTGCGTAGCTTGAAACCATGACGATGGTGTCGTGGAGCGATTCGCCTTTCTGTACGCTGGTGCCACCGGGGTCGCTAAAGCCGATGATTCGTGCGCCGAGTTGGTTGGCTGCGCTTTCAAAGCTCAGGCGGGTACGGGTGGAGGGCTCAAAGAAAAGAGTTGCGACCACTTTGTCGCTCAGAATGCGTTGCTTTGGGTTTTGCTCAAATCCCTCTGCGATGTCCAGCACCTCGATGTATTCTTCCTTGGAGAAGTCGGTGATGGAGATGAGGTTGCGTCCTTTTAGTGTGCTCATGATATATGGTATATAATGTTTTGTGAATTGTTTTGCTGTGTTTTATTTTACTCGATTGAGGCCGTCGATGGCGGGTTGGAATGTGTGGTCGAGTTGCAGGGCTGCCTGGAAGTCGTCGAGGGCATGTTGTTTGTCGCCCATTAGTTCGTAGGCGCAGCCACGGTTAACCCAGGCTTCGATGAATGAGCTGTCGCATTGTATGGCACGGGTGAGGTAGTTGATGGCTTCGGGGTAGTCGCCGTAGGTGAATATCTCGATGTAGCCGCGGTTGTGCCATGCTTCTTTGTGGTTGTCGTTTATGTCGAGAATCTGTTTGTAGATTTCTTGAGCTTTTTCTATTTGGTTGAGGTCTTGATAATACATGGCCAGCCCGTAAAGAGCGTTGGTGTTTTGAGGTTCGAGCCGGAGAGCGGTGTTGAGGTATTCGAGAGCGAGGGGGTCGTGGCGGGTGGCGTAGAGCATGCCCAATTCCTCGAATGCGGGTTCGTAATCGGGATGGAGGTCGGTTACTTTTCTCAGTAGTTGGATGGCATTGACAGTGTCGCCTGTTTCTTTGTAGATGAAGCCTTTCATGAATAAGGCTGTGCGGTTTTGTGGGTCTTGGGCTGTGACTTTGTTGAGGTTGTCCATAGCGCGGTCGTAGTCGCGGCTGTAGTAGGCAATCTCGCCAAGTTTTAGGTAAGCCTCCTGGCTCTCAGGTTCCAGTTCGAGTACCCGTTGCAGGCTCTTGTAGCTGTGTTCCACGTCGCCGTTGGCAAAGTAGGCGTCGCCAAGGAGCATGTGGTATTTGGTTTCTTTGTCGTTGATGGCTATGGCCCGGCTGAGGTCTGCGATGGCGTCGTTGATTCGGTCGAGCTTCATGTATATCTTGGCTCGGTCGAAGTACAGGTTATCGTCTTTGGGGCTTTTGTGGATTCTGAGGTCAAGTACGTTGAGTATCTCCTCGTCGGTCATGTTGGCGGTGGCGCTGTCATTGTGGCAACTGGCTGTTGCTATAAGCAGCGGCAGAAAGAGGATAAGGGAAATGATTCTATGTTTCATTGTTTTTTATAACGCGTTTTCGCTGCTATTATTATGTGTTGTTAATTTTTTTTTATGGATTGTAGGAGTGAGAGGATGCGTTGGTAGGTTTCTTGGGGGGATTGGGCATGGAGAACGGTCATTGCCTGTTGTTCGGTGATGGGAATGCTTTTGCGGATAAGGCACCAGTATTCTTTGGTTTTACGCATGCGGCTTTCTTCTCGTATGGGCATTGTCTGGATTGCATCGAGGAGCAGCTGGACAAAGTGGAGTGTAGAGGTGAGGCCGTTGTTTAGTTCGTCTTTGATTTTGAGCGGTAGGAGTGGGTCGTACAGTATGCCACGACCTATCATACAGTCGTGGATGGTGGGAAACCGTTGACGGATACGTCGGTAATCGGCGGGGGTGCATATGTCGCCGTTGTAGATTATTGTGTGGTGGAGAAGGGGAATCACTCGGTCCAATGTGTCCAGGTCCACTTGTCCGGTGTATTGCTGCCTGCCGGTGCGGGGATGGATGGTGATGTTGTGTAACGGATAGTTGTTCAGTACGGGAATGAGGTTGAAGATTTCGTTGGGGGATACAAGTCCCAATCGCATTTTGATGCTGAGTTTGGGTTTAAGATTAGGCACCACACGGCTGAGCAGATGGTCGACTTCGGCAGGGTAGGGGAGTATGCCGCTGCCACGGTGTTTGGCTGTGACCCGGCGCATGGGACAGCCGATATTCCAATTTACCTCGGTGTAGCCTATTTCGTGCAGGCGGTTGGCCAGTTCGATGAATTCGACTGGTTCTTTGCCCAGTATTTGCGGGACGACGGGTATGGAGTCTTTGTTGGGTTCGGGCAGTACATCGTCGATTTTTTTCCACGCTTCGGCAAGATTTCCGTGTGTGAGTGAGAGGAATGGTGATATGGCATAGTCGAGTGCTTCGGGGAAGCACCTGTAGTATACCTTGCGGAACATGAGTTCTGTGAGTCCCTGCATAGGGGCAAGAATCAGCATGGTTGGTCGGAGTTGTTTTTGGAGGACAGTTCTTGGCGTTTCTGTATGATGTAGTCTTTGAGCGAGGCGGAGAGCTTGTTGCCTATGGTGTAGGTGGGTTTGTAGAGTATGCTTTCTTCTTGGGCTTTGGGCGTGATGATTATGTGGTTGTGGTCGATAAGGAGGATGAAGTTGAGCAGGATGCTGATTACGCACAAGCATTTGAGCATGCCTACGACTGAACCCAGTAGTTTGTTGAGGAATTGTGCCTTGACCATTTTTATGAGCCCTTCGATTACTTTCCCCAGGAAATAGGCACCGACAATGGCACCCATAAAAGCAATGAAAAAGGCGAAGAGAATGGAACCCTCACCCTGCAAGTTGAGTATTTCGGCAATCCATGTGGATAGATGGATGGCAGCCCAGCAGCCAGCAAGGATTCCAGCCAGGGTGGCAATCTCGAAGATGATGCCTCGACGCCATCCTTTATAGATGAAGTATATAAGGGGAATGGCGATAATGATGTCTAAAAAGTTCATGTGTTTGTTGATTGTATTGTTGTTGGAACTACATATAAACGAGAACGCCTCCAATAAGGAGACGTCCCGTCAAATACATCTTTGAAATAAGTAAGCACGTTGTTATAAACGTAAAAGTTTGTTTTTTGTTTCATTGCTGAGCGATTTTTTTTCTTTCAGCATGTTTAGTGACCCAATTGTCAATGCTTTGGACGATTCCATACACAACAAGGCCAATTATAAGTCCAACCAAAGCACCACACACCACATCACCTGGATAGTGTTTGCCGAGGTATGGGCGAGAATAGCCTACCACCGCTGCCCATAGAAACATGAGCGTGGTGAAGAGCCAGGGATGTACCCCTCTTTTACGGAAACGCAGGCTGAGGAACAGTGCGAGTGCAAAGACGTTGGCCGCATGTGAGGATACGAACCCGTAGAGCCCTCCGCATGAGGTGCGGAACATGCGTACGTCTTCGAGTGACTGGCAAGGGCGGAGCCGTTGGAATACATCTTTGAAGCAGAGGACGGAAATCCTGTCAGACAGCAAGAAACAAAGGAGGATACCCATAAGGACGAGCCACCATTTGCTGGGTTCGCGCCGGAGTGTAGTGAGGCAAAACGCCACAATGAGCACACATGCCCAGGCCCAATGTTGGCTTGATACCCAAAACACCCAGTCGGCCACCGGGTTGAAATGGTGGTTTATCCAGTAAAAGGCAGCCGTGTCAAAGGTGATTACTTCAGACATGGGAGTTCAATTTCTGGAAGAGGATGTCTTTCAACTGTGGGATATTATAGCCGGTGACGGCTGAGATGAAGATTGTCTCAATGTCCTTGGGCAAGTGGGCTTTCAGTTGCTGCATCATGGTGTCGTCGATGATGTCGCTTTTGGTGATTGCCAGCACACGTTGTTTGTCGAGGAGTTCGGGGTTATAGCGGCGCAACTCTTCAAGGAGAATCCGGTACTCTCTTTCTATGTCGAGCTGTTCACAACTGACCATAAAAAGGAGCAACGAGTTCCGCTCAATATGCCGAAGGAAGCGAAGCCCTAATCCTTTTCCCTCGCTGGCACCTTCTATGATGCCGGGGATGTCGGCAATACAGAAGGATTGGTCATCGTGGTATTTTACGATGCCGAGGTTTGGAACCAGAGTGGTAAAGGGGTAATCGGCTATCTCTGGTTTGGCGGCGGATACTACGCTGAGGAAGGTTGACTTGCCAGCGTTGGGGAAACCGACAAGCCCCACATCAGCCAATACCTTGAGTTCGATGACTATCCATCTCTCCACGGCAGGTTCGCCGGGTTGGGCATAGCGGGGAGTCTGGTTGGTGGGCGACTTGAAATGGTCGTTCCCGTATCCGCCTCGACCGCCTTTGGCAATAATTACTTCTTGCCCGTCTTCAGTCACCTCGCCCAAAACCTCTCCTGTTTCGGCATCGCGGCAAATGCAGCCCAGCGGAACATCGAGTATTTGGTCAGCTCCCATACGCCCGGTGCGCAGGTTGTCACCACCGTTTTGTCCATTCTCTGCAAATACATGCTTGGTGTATTTCAGATGCAGAAGAGTCCATCGTTGGCTGTTGCCCCGTAGGATTACATGCCCTCCGCGACCGCCATCGCCCCCGTCAGGGCCGGCTTTGGCATTGTATTTGACGCGCAACAGATGAGCCGAGCCGGCTCCGCCTTTGCCCGAGCGGATGAATATCTTCACGTAGTCTACAAAGTTCGAGGTCATGATTCAATACCTTTTTAACGAGTTTGAGCGGGTAATACAACTCACGGTTACCGTGTTTCAATTGCCTTTGCTATATCTTCTGAAATCCGTTTGATGTCGCCAAGGCCATTAATTTTAATCTCTTTTCCCTGCTTGCTGTAGTATGTGGACACCGGGAGTGTTTTGCTCTCATATTCTTCGAGCCGGTGTTTGATGGTCTCCTCGTTGTCGTCGCTGCGACCGCTGGTCTTGGCACGTTCAAGCATACGGTGAATCAACTCTTCGCGCGGAACGTCAAGCCTTACCATGCAGGTGAGCGAGCGACCGTGTTTTGCAAGGAGGCGGTCGAGTGTCTCGGCTTGGGCCACATTGCGTGGAAAACCGTCAAAAAGTATTCCACTGTCGTTGTTGGCTATGGCATTGTCAATCATTTCCACCACAATGTCGTCGCTGACCAATTGCCCAGCATCCATGATGTCCTTGATACGTAAACCCAGAGCGGTTCTGTCGGCTATTTCTTTCCGCAGCAGTTCACCGGTAGAGATGTGTTGCAGTCCAAACCGCTCGACAATAAAATCGCTTTGGGTGCCTTTTCCGGCTCCCGGTGCACCGAATATGACAATATTCTTCATTTTAAAGCATTGCTAAATATGAATGGATGGCGGACAGTTTCCCCATCCGCCATCCACTATCCCATAATATGTTATTCTACAGATTCAATAGTAAGGTTAAACACCAAGGGGCTGTAGGGCATGATGTCGCGTCCGGCGCCACGGGCTCCGTAAGCCAGTTCGGAGGGCATAACGAGTGTAATGTCGCTACCGGCAGGCTGGCCCATGATGCCTTCGTCCCATCCTTTAATCATGGACTGGGCACCAACCGTATAGGTGAGGGGTTCATAGGTACGACCCTCTTGGTATTTGTTGGCCTCGCGGGCATCAGCCTCACGACTGGTGTCAAAAAGGGTACCGTCAAGTAAACGTCCGGTATAGTTCACAGCCACTTTCTTGCCGGCGGCCACCTTGGCACCAGTGCCTTTCTTGTTAACGATAATGTACAGGCCGCTCTTGGTGGGCTTCACGGTAATGTTGTTGTCAGCGATATACTTGGCAAGTGTGGCGGGCTCTTCGTCCTTGCGCTGGTTCATCTCCTCGATAAAGTTGGCTTGCTCCTGGGCCAGCTCGTCTTTGGTGACGATGTCCATCAGCGAAATCTCATAGTAGAAGAACTGTCCGGCTCCCTTCTTGTACATCTGGGGCATTTGGCTCTCCTGCATAAAATTGCCGATAGAGTCAGCGGGAATCTTGAAGACAGCCTTGTCGCCCACGTGCATCATCAACAAACCTTCCAGTATGTCGCCTTTAAACATAGGGCTCTCGGCTACCTGGAAAATGCGGTCGGCATTGCCGACATTGGTGAACAGCGTATCGTTCTCCAAACGGAGGAGCAGCTCTCCAACCAACACATCGCCCGACTGGGGTTGTGCTCCTTCAGGATTGGTGGTCTCAAAACGATACAACAATCCGTTTTCGGCTTGTTTGAATTTTTTTGAGTCGCATGCTGTCATAACAACAGCGCATGTCAGTGCCAAAGAGGCAATCAATAAAAATCTTTTCATTTTTGTGTGTAATTATTTGTTTTTGTTTATCTTTTTAATATTCTTGATATCG
>Ga0247609_10003650_pt1 | contig 15537 bp, 11 predicted proteins | sample 172DNAGHGlowgp2_FD_193487 | JGI IMG/M metagenome (GOLD analysis project Ga0247609, IMG submission 193487) | Sheep rumen microbial communities from Palmerston North, Manawatu-Wanganui, New Zealand - 1728 DNA GHGlow gp2 | ecosystem: Host-associated > Mammals > Digestive system > Stomach > Rumen ...
TCGGGCGCTTTGCAAATCCTGCGGGCAGAAAATTTCCGAGTGGATTTCTGTTGAAATCCCTCCCGTCGATGCCGCCGCCCGTGCCGCCATGTTTGCGGAATATTCCTATGCGCTTTCTGCTCCGGGGTCTGCTTCCCTTGAACTTGCGCGCTCCGGCGTGCCTCTTGTGATTGCGGGCGTAATCGAACCTCTCACTTATTTTGTCGGGAGCCGCTTCGTGAAAACGGATTTCTTTGCGCTCCCGAATATTCTGCTTAAGCGCGCGGCTGTTCCTGAATTCTTCTTTATGCGTGGCGGTTCGCGCCAAAAGGCCTGCATTGACAGGGTCGCAGATGCCCTTGTTCAATGCAATACAGAAACATCCAGGGCGATTGTGGATGCCCTGGACGAAACGTTTGTGAATGCGAAAAGCCCCGAATCGCTAATGCTTGAATTTCTTGGCGAGTTCGTCAAGCGTGATGCGCATTAGTGTTGGCGCGCCATAGGGCGATTTTAGCGGTTCCTCTGTCGACATCAGTTGCCCCATCAACTGGGCCATTTCTTCGGGTTTGAGCTTGTCGCCGGCCTGGTAGGCGTTCGTCTTGGACCATGCCTTCGCGATGGTATCCGTGATGTGCTTCGGATCAGCATCGCCGGTTTCTGCGCAACTGTCCAGAAACTGGTGGACCGCCTTGATGGCACGGGAAAGGGGGAGTGCGCTGGGTATTGAGCGGATCTGGAAAGTGTCTCCACCGAAGTGCTCCACGAAGAATCCGAGTTTCTTCAGCTGCATCTCGACGCTTGAGAAAACCTGTTTCTCCATCTTCGAGAACTCGATCAGTTCCGGAAATAGGAGTTCCTGGCTGTCGAGGTCCGAGCCGTTTTCGAGTGTTGCAAGCGCTCTCTCATACAGAATACGCGAGTGTGCCGCATGTTGGTCGATGATAAGCAGGCCTTCCGCATCTTCTCCGGCGATATAGGTGTTTGCAATCTGGAAAAGTGTCGGGGGCGTCCACGGGGCGCTCTCGGGCTTTGGCTCGGGAACGTTGCCTTGTCTAGGTTCAAGAGAGATGATTTTTCCGGCTTCCGGTTGGGAAAATAGGTCTTGTACGTCGTCCGCTACACTGTAGCTGTTGGTCTTTTGCCTGTCGCTTACTTCGTTAGTGCGCGGAACTTCCGGTGTCTTGTAAATCGGGGCGCTATAGGCGCGTGCGGCCTGGTATTGCGGTACTGGCGCATCGCCGGTGTCTGCCTGGACCATACTCGCACTCAGGTCGATAAATGGGGATTTCGCTTCTAAATCTTTCTGGAACGTGTCGCGTATGGCGTGATTCACTACGAGGAACACGAGGTTCTGGTTTGCAAAACGCACTTCGCGCTTAGCGGGGTGGACGTTCACGTCGAATTCCTGGTCCGGCATGTCGAGGAACAGCACCGTGACGGGCTTGCATTGTGCGCCATAGGGCTCGTAAGCCTGAGAAATCGCCTTCGCAATCACCTTGCTTTCGATGGGCCTCTTGCGCATAAAGAGGAACTGGTGGTGGCGCTTGCCGTTTGTTTCGGTTGTGGGGGAGATGTAGCCCGAAACATGGACTCCTGCCTCGGTGTAGTCGACAGGCAATAGGTTCTTGGCGACTCCGGAGCCGATTGCCTCTGCCAGTCGAGAGCGCAGTTCTCCCGGAACTCCGATAAATACGGCCTTGTCGCCCACCTTGTAGTCAAAGCGGATCTCGGGGTGAGCGATGGCGGTCTTCAGTACGACGTCAAGGATTCTTGTGCCCTCGGATGTCTCGCTCCCGAGGAACGTGCGGCGAACAGGCGTATTGAAGAAAAGGTCCTCGATAAGGAATGTCGTACCATGACCGGAGGTGTAAGTTTGTTCGTCCTCGATGTTGCCGCCCTTGAGGATGAGTCTGCCGCCATCTCCGTCTTCGGTGGCGGTCGAAATGGTCATTTTCGATATGGCGGCAATGGAGGCGACGGCTTCTCCGCGGAAACCATTTGTCTGCAGGTGGAAAAGGTCATCTGCAGATTGCAGTTTGGACGTTGTATGGCGAAGGTAGCACAAATTCAGGTCTTCCTTGCCCATGCCTTTTCCGTTGTCTGCAACGAGAATCTTTTTCTTGCCGCCCTGCTCGATTTGGACCTGTATACGTGTCGCGCCGGCGTCTATAGAGTTTTCGATAAGTTCCTTAACGGCGGATGCAGGGCGCTCGATAACCTCGCCCGCAGCTATTTTATTGATTATTTCGTCCGTTAAAATGTGTATTTCGGCGCTTTTCATACCCAAAATATAGACATTTACCACGCTGCACCTCTATTTTTTGTTAAATTGCAGTTGGATTCCGGTGGTTAGGGGTCTCCAAAAAAGAGAGGATAGAATAGTGATTTCGAATTTCTTTATGCAACTGGCTCATATAGAGTTGCTGATGACCTATTCGGTCAAGGATATTCTTTCGCTTGTTCGTCGTGATGCACGATTCGATACAAAACTGGTAAACGATCTGTTTTTCGAAGGTACTTTCATTGACGAAAATTCACACCACTTCGTTTTCGATAACCTGGTGCAATGGTTGTACGACCGTGGTGAAAACCCCGATGATTTTGTGGAGCGTATTGTAAAGCGCTGTGCCGACTTCGAAGCTGTTCCGGCTCGTAGCGTTCTTCGTACCTACCTCCCATTTGTATCGCAGTTCTACCAGACGCAAGACGTCCGTGCTCTTTGCCTGGAAATCATTCCCAAACGCTACCCGTTCCTGATTAATGCCGGAATCTTGCGCGATACAACCGAGAATGACGAGCGGAATATGTACTTCTCGTTCCAGTTCGAGACGCCGGGAGCCTTGGTATCGAACCCGATGCGCTGGGTTCTTGGTCTTTTCCGCATTGGCCCGCTCCTCTTGAACACGCCCGCCTATGAGCATATGGGCTATGTCGCGACACAGACCTCTTTTATTGAAGCTCTTGAAAATCGCGTTCCGGCCGAAATGATAGACGGAAACGTGTATGTGGGTGACCGCCTGGTTGGCCGGACCACCACCTTTGGTGAATGTATCGATCAGTTCGGTTTTGATTGGCCGAGAACTTCCGAACGGGAGATGGGCTGCGTGCTCGCTCTTGAAGATGTCCGCGACGCCAAGACGAACGCACTCTTGCTGCGTAAGGGTTGCTATTACGGAACTCCGTGCAACATCCTCGATGCGAGGTTCAAGGCGAATGTCGTCACTCAGGAACCGTTCCTCAAGTTGATGAGCTCTGTGGTGAAGCAGGAGTTTGATGTCTGGCAGCCGATCCAGAAGGCTCAGGAACAACTTCTCGGAGCAATGAATGACTCTGTAGAAGTGGTGTATTACAAGAGCGATGATTCCATCTCTGTGAACAGCAAGCACCTGATGCGCAACGTTCCGGCGCGCATCCTCCGCAACCTGCTTCGCGAGTATACGGCTACTGGCCGCGAGGAATACGAAAACCGCGAGTTCAAGCGTGATCCGTCTATCTGCATGGACCCGCTGCGCCCGAACTTCGAGAGCAGGTTGAACCGTGTTATTGCTCACATCAACGGCACCGAGGAGAAGGATGGCTCTATGAGCGAAGGCGTGAAGAAGTTTTTCGAGATCGAACGCCATCGCCGCGGCGGCTTCCGCTTCCTGCCCAAGTGCAAGATCATATTCCGCGAAGAATAATTTTTTACAAAATATTTTCGCAAAAGTGACAAAAAACACTTGCCGGATGTGTTTTTTTATGGTATATTTTAATCGTTGGGATGATAGAAAGGTAAATCCTCAAACGACTCCATCATTGCTCCCCTCCTGATGGGTTTAAGGTTCCGGATATGTCTCAATATTTTCTCCTTCTTAGGAAAGAGCTCCTCACGGGGCTCTTTCTTTTTTTCGTTTTGCGAAAAAGAATGCCCACGTGAAACAATTTTTTGAAATCCTCGCGAAAGCGTTGCGCCGGTATGAAAAAAAAGCCCGCTTGCGCGGGCTCCTGAATTTTTTTTTGATGTCGATTACTTGTTAATCGCAGCCAGGAACGCGTCCTTCTTTTCTTGCAGGAATTCCTTGCTGTTGTACTTGCGGATGCGGCGGAGGGCCTGGTCGCGCAGCTGGCGCACACGTTCGTGCGAGATGTTCATGGACTCGCCGACTTCGCGCAGGGTCTGCGGGGCTTCCTGGTTGATGCCGAAGATGCCGGTGATGACCTTCGCTTCACGTTCGGGCAGCTGTTCCATCAAGTCGCGGGCGAGCATTTCGACGCTCTGGATTTCGGAATCGGCTTCCGGGTTCGATGCTCCGGTATCGGGCAACACTTCGGCGTAGGTCGCCTTGGAGTCTGCCTTCAGCGGGCTATCGAAGGAAACGCCGCGCTGTCCAATCTGGATAAGCTCGCGGATTTCTTCGTTGATTTCTTTACCGCGGGACTGCTCGTGCAGAGCCTTGCGCACGCGGAGGTGCTGGTTTGCCGGCAGGCGGATGAGGTTACCCTGCTCGTTGATGGCGCGGGTAATGTAAGCCTTGATCCACCACACGCCGTAACTGATGAACTTGAGACCGCGGGTGTGCTCGAACGATTCGATGGCGCGCACGAGGCCCATGGCGCCTTCACTCACCAGGTCCGGGAGCGGAATGGGGCAGCCGCGGTACTGGATGGCGACCTTCAGCACGAACCTCATGTTCGCGGAAATCAGTTTTTTACGGGCTATCTTGTCACCTTCTTTAGCTTTCTGGAACAGAATCTGCTCTTCTTCACGGGAGAGGGGAGCGGTTCTTCTGATGTCTTCAAGGTAACGTTTAAGTGTGGTATCGGTGGAATCTATATGCATTTTATTTCCTTGCCCCTTAAATATCGCTTTTTTTATTAGCAAGTAACGTGCCAAAAGTGTAAATTTTTATACGGGTTGCGTAAAAAGCGGATTTAATGGGGTTCTAGGCGGATTTTCCTGTTAGATTTTGTCAAAAACATTGTGCGAAACCAATTTATTGTTACAAAATGTAACAAATGTCATAAATTTTGTAAACTGAAATTTGTGCTGCGGAGGAGAGTTTGGCGCCGAACGGTCGCCTACGGTAGATTTTCTGACTGCTCGGGTTCTTCTTTTGGTTGCCAATTTCGTATATTTTGCGCGTTATGTCAATTAAAGAACCAGATCAATCTGTATGGAACCGTTTCTGGCAGCGGAAAAACGACATGGGGAAGGTCTATCCGTCTTCGCCGTCCGTGCTGAACGCCATCAAGAAGAATTTTAAACTCGAGGGGCTGAAGGTGCTCGAAGTGGGGGCCGGTACGGGTCGCGACAGTGCGGAACTTGCGCGCCTGGGTGCCGAAGTCTATGTGCTCGACTTTGCTGAAAACAGCCTCAAGATTGTAGACGGCTTGCGTGCTCGTGAAAATCTTTATGAAAATTTGAAACTTGTACGTGGCGATGCGTTCAAGGCGCCGTTCCCCGACTGCACCTTTGATCTTGTTTTCCATCAGGGTCTGGCGGAACATTTCAAGAATTCGCTCCCGCTCATCCAGGAAAACTACCGCATCTTGAAGCACGGCGGTTGCTGCCTCTGCGATGTGCCGCAGACGGTTCACCCCTATACGGTTATCAAGCATATCCTTATCGCGATGGACAAGTGGTTTGCCGGATGGGAAAAACAGTTTACCATGGGGCAACTGAAGAAGTTGATGACCGATGCCGGATTCAAGTGCGAATACGCCTACGGCGACTGGATGCGCCCGAACCTGTTCTACCGCATGCTGCGCGAACTCGGATTCAAGCTGGGTGTTGAACTTCCGAAGTATCCTCTGAACGGGACCTTGTACCAGAAGGCGAAGGATGGCATTCTGGATGCGCTCGTGTCTGTACCCGTGATGCACTATACTCAACTTTCCATCGGTGTCATCGGACGCAAACCCTAGTATTTCTATGCCGATGAATCCCAAACTGAAATCTTCGCTGGTGTTCCTGGCAAAGCTCCTGGTGACTCTTGTCCCGGCGTATTTTGTGTACAGGAATATTGTGAGCGCTCCGGATTGGGATATTGGAGACTTGTACAGGCTTTTCTCGACGAAGAGTATCCTCCCGTTCGTGCTTGCTCTGCTGTGCCTTGCGGCATCGAATTTCACGGCTTGCCTACAGTGGAAACTTCTGCTTGAACGTCAGGGCGTCCACTTGAGCTATGGGCATTTGCTTAAGCTCTACTACGTGGGGCTGTTCTTCAACAACTTCATGCCGGGAAACGTGGGCGGCGACGTGAAGAAGGTCTATGACATCCGCATGCAGGGTGGGCAAGATACTGTGGGCGCGGGCCTCACCGCCACATTCTTCGACCGCCTGTACGGTTTGTTCTTTGTTACTTTGTTTGCGCTTGCGATGGGAGTGCTGTTCTTTGTACACGATGAAGCACAACGCTCGTTCATCTGGCCGTCTATCTGGATTTTCCTCGGTTTCTGCGCGATGTTTGCTGGGCTTTGCAGCCGTCGTATCGGGCGCCTTTGCACGAGCGTTATGTCGAGGTTCTTGCCGCAGTCGATAGGCGAGCGCCTTGTGCATATGTTCGAACGCTTTACACATTTTCGCTCGTTCAAGCTCTGGTGTCAGATTTCGCTTTTGTCTTTCGTGACGCAGTCGCTTCGCATATTCGTGCATTTCTACTGCGGATTGGCGGTGGGTGTCGCGCTTTCTATTTCCTGGTATTTCTACTACATCCCGCTGGTAGCCATCGTGAGCGCGCTCCCGATATCTATCGGCGGTTTCGGCCCGCGTGAACTGCTTGCACAGACGCTTTTTGCGCGTGCTGGGGTGGCGAGTCTGGAATCGGTTGTGATACAGCTACTTGCCTATTTTGTAAGTTTGATTTTGAGTTTGTTTGGTGCGTTCGTCTTCCTCCTGGGAGGGAAGTCGGCCACTAAGGCTGTCAGGTGAGTGCCTGATTTTTTTAGATAGCGGGGCGCAGAACTAGGGTAGCCCCATTCCATTGAGGTTGACTATGGATGCCGAGGGCATCTTGCGCGGTCTGAATGCAGACCAGCGTGCAGCCGTTTTACATGATCATCAGAAGGGAGCGCAACTGCTTATCCTTGCGGGAGCGGGCTCGGGCAAGACATCTGTCCTTACGAAACGGATCCAGTACCGGATTGCCATGGGGGTGAATCCCGAAAACATCTTGGCGCTTACATTTACGGCGGCGGCCGCTACCGAGATGCGGGAACGCGTGCAAACGTTGTTTCCCGGCGCGGGAGTGCGGCTCTGTACGTTCCATTCGCTTGCGCTTTATATGCTCAAGCAAAAGATTGGTGGCGTGTATGCTTACGAAATGGTCGGATTCAAGAAACCTCCTGTACCGCAGGAATCGGCGAATCGCGATTTTATGGATGAACTCTCGCGCCTCCATATTCGTGGCCTGAAGTTCAACCGTGAAAATCTCTTTGATGATTCGTATGCTCCGTCGGTGACGCACCGCATTGCGAAACTCCGGCAGTCCGTACTCGAAAGTGGGCAGGTCGTATTTGAGGATTTGATATTCCAGGCGATTCGCCTGCTTGAAGGCCACGAGGAGGCGCGAGAGTATTTCCACAGGCAGTGGACGGAAATCCTGGTGGATGAATACCAGGATATAAACCCGTCGCAATACCGCATGGTAAAAGCGCTTCTTGGCGATAGGAAAAGCTTGTTTGTCGTCGGGGACGACGACCAGGCTATATACGGTTTTCGCGGGGCGGATATCGGGAACATCAACCGCTTTTGCGACGACTTCAAGGAGAGTACGCTTATCCGGCTGGAGTGGAATTACCGTTCGACTCCGAACATATTGCACTTGGCGAATGACATCTTTGAGAACAAACCCCTCCGGCTGCGGAAGGTGCTGCGCGCCGGGAACCCGAAGGGCTCCGGCGGCAATCCGATTTTTAGGGAAAACCGCGCGCCCGAGGTGTGGATGTCGGACACCCCCATCGAGGAAATGCTCAAGATAATCTGTAGGATAAAGGAACTGCGCGAAAGCTACGACCTTGCCTGGAAAAATTTCGCTATCCTCGTGCGGTATAACCGCCAGCGTGTCTATTATGAGGAAGTCCTGCGTGATGCCGAACTTCCGATTGCGGGTGAGGAGATTGACGGGGAGGCGGTCGAAGACGGTATCCATGTTGAAACGGTCCATGCTTCAAAAGGGCTTCAATATGCGGTCGTGTTCTATGCCGGGCTTGCCGAGGGGCTCACTCCCGGAGAGTGCGGCGGCAGCAGACGGGAGCGGAAAAAGCAACTTGACGAAGAACGGCGGCTCTATTATGTCGGGGTTACGCGGGCCGAGGCTTACCTGATTTTGTTATATTGTAAACAGCGTTACTGGAAGGGGCGACTCCGCAATTACAGGCGGTCGAGGTTCCTGCCCCGCGACGCAGAACTTTCGGAAGGTCTGAAAATGCCTCTTATTTTGTTCAAAATACATGTTGTTGTGCAAGTGCTTTCCTACATGTTTGCACATATTTTGGTGTTGCCTTTTGTGATGGCTTTTAAGCACAAGGAAGTCAATCTCTGGGTGGACAAGAAAATCCAGTGCTTTGCCCGCTTTTGCATGAAGGTACTGCGTATCGATCTTTCGGTTGAGGATCAGGCGATTCTTGGCCGTGTGGATTGGACGCGCCCCGTGTTCGTGATGGGGAACCATAATTCGTATGCGGACATCCCGATTATATTCCTTACGATTGAACGCACTATCGGCTTTATAGCGAAGGCTGAACTCCGCTTTATCCCGTTCCTTGGATTTTGGATGAAAAAGATTGGCTGTGTGCTTATTAACCGCGAAAAGGGCGGCGGAGCCAAGCTTATCCGCGAGGCGATGGCGAAGGGCCGTGCGCCGAGACTGTTTATTTTCCCGGAAGGGACCCGCGGCAAGGACGAGAACATGGTGCCGTTCAAGAGCGGTGGTTTCCGCCTGGCGGCTGAAACCGAGGCTACCATACTTCCGGTCTATATCAAGGGGTCGGGCTTTACGTGGGAACACCGCAAGGATTCTTCGCGTTGCAAGGTTTCGGTGAAAATCCTTGAACCTGTAGACGTGAAGGCGATGATCGCCGAGCGGGGGACGATCGACCCGCGTAAGGATTTGATGCACCTTGTCCGCGACAGGATGGAAGCTGCGGTATGATAGGCGTCTTCGATTCCGGCTTCGGTGGGCTCACCATATTGCAGAACCTCAAGAAGGTAATGCCCAGTTATGATTTCCTGTATCTGGGCGACAATGCGCGTGCGCCGTACGGATCGAGGAGTTTCGAGACCATCTACCGCTACACGCTCCAGGCCGTGCGTGAACTATTTGGCAGGGGGTGTCCGCTCGTGATACTTGCCTGCAATACGGCATCGGCGAGGGCGCTCAGGAGCATCCAACAGGATGTGCTTCCGTATGAGTTCCCCGACAAGAGGGTGCTTGGCATTATTAGGCCTACGACGGAAGAGATTGGCCGCTATAGCAAAACGGGACATATCGGGATTTTTGCGACCTCGGGTACGGTATCTTCGAATAGCTATGGTATTGAAATCCGTAACTTCTTCCCGGAGCTGAAGGTAACCCAGCATGCCTGCCCCATGTGGGTCCCGCTGGTCGAATATGGGGAGTGCGGTACGGAAGGGGCGGCTTTCTTTGTCAAGAAGGATGTCGACGCGCTCCTGGCCGAGGATCCGCAAATCGATACGGTGCTTTTGGCCTGCACGCATTACCCGCTCTTGGAGACGGAAATACGCGCCGCACTGCCACCGCAGGTCCGGCTGGTTTTCCAGGGCGATATCGTGGCGAACAAGACACTCGACTACCTTAGGCGTCACCCGGAGATGGATGAGCGTCTCTCGAAGGGCGGGAAAACGACCTATTTGACGTCTGATACCGCGAAATTCTTCGAAAAAGGCGCGTTTTTGTTTGGAATTGAGGGAATCTCTGCCGAATCGGTAGTCCTTTAAGTAATAAAATTGTATTTTGCGTTTGTAACTGACGAACCTTTTTAGGTCCGCTTGTGTTTTTTTTATCATAGTGAGTTGTAATATGCCAAAGACACAGATCAATCTCGAAGGTTGGCAGGATTACCGTGGCAATGCCGCCGGTAGCCTGCTTTACGTGGAAACCAGTCGCGAGACCGAAATGCCGGTCCGTGACCAGCTGAACGAAAATGGCAAGGGTTTCTTCTATGAACCCAACTACGAAACCAGCACCTATGGCCTGATGAGCTGCTGCAACGTCAAGAATATTAACGCCATTGTGCGTGCCAAGAGCCGCTATATCCTGTTCGGGACTCGCTATGAAGGCTTGAGCGATTCGGAAAAGCGCAACAAGTACCTGATTATGGGTTACATGCGTATCGACAAGATTAAGGACGTGCGTACCCGCCATATCCAGCGCTTCATGTCGAATCCGGAACTTCAGGAACCGGAATGCATGCAGATGGAACACAACTGGGCGGTTTACGGCCCGATGCACTTTGTCTCCATGGACGATTCCTTCCTCGTGACTGACGAAATCCTCAAGGAATGGGGTTACAAGGGTCACGCCAGCCGCCAGCTTAAGGCCGTGTTCCAGAAGGAACATCTGGACCAGATCCTTTCGTACCTGGATTCCAAGGAAGACAAGATTGACGAATACATCGCGATAGTCGATGAATTCAAGGAAGCCCTCGCCGAAGGCGAATAACGGAGCGAATTGACGCGAAAAAAAAGCGGGCTAAGCCCGCTTTTTTTTGATGTGTGATGTGAAATGTGTAATGAGTGATGTTTCATTTCACATTACACATCTCACATTCAACATTATCTTGCCGCCTTCATGGTCGAGGCCTTTGTCTTCACGATGTACATGCCCTTGTTGAGGTCGAGACGGAGGGTGCCGTCAGCATTGAGGGCCTGGCCCTTGATACCCGTCCAGAGGAGGTTGCCGTTCAGGTCGAACACCTTTGCTTCCTTGTTTAGGTCGCTCTTGGCAAAGTTCGTGCGCATTCCCCTGATGGCATCGGAGCCGCAACCGGTTGCCACGATCTTAGCGATGTAGATGCCGGCGTTGTCGCTGTTGAACGAGAGCTGCGTGGAGCCGAAGGGGGCTCCGGTCGAGTCAACTTCATTGTCGAGCGGTACCGAGACCTCGGCCCAGGAGCCCGCGGGCGCAGTGTTGCCGTACTGGTAGCTTGTCCAGGTGCTGCCGCCCGCACCGCCGATGTTCACGGAGGCGTCTTCGGCGTCAATGCTCTGCATGGTGAACACGAGTTCCTTGCAGACGGAGAGCGGGTCCTTGACGGCGACTTCGTCCGGGAGCTTAAAGAGGGCGTGCTGGTAGCCGCAATCGTCCTGGGCGCAGCCGGCGAGCGGAACCTTCACGAACGAGCCTTCGAAGGTAACGGCGCCGAGAGTCTCGTCGCTCGTCCAGCCTGCGGCAGAAGATTCCTTGCTGTAGTCAACAATCACGAGAGAATCGCCGAAATTCTTGTTGGGGTCCACGTACGGGTCGTCGATGGGGGAGTCCTCGCACTGGAGGGCGGCGGTGTTGCTTGTGGTGAACACGACTGTCGTGATGGACTTCGCGGGGGCGTCAATGATGGCGCCTGCGGTAACGGTCTTGCTCTTTTCTCCGCTTTCGGTAGATTGCACGGCATAGACCGGATTGTAGCCGTTCACGGAGAAGTTCAGGTTCTGTGACGAGCCCTTGTTGATGGCTATGACGGAGATGGAGTCGCAGTCGGCGCTACGGAAGGCCACTGTATAGACGTTGCTGCCGTCGGCGGTGCTGCTCACGACGCGCCAGCCCGGATTCACGAACTTGGAGTAGTGGCGCATGGCGTGGTATTCGGGGTTGATGTAGAGCTTGGCTTCGGTGCAGTTGCTCCAGCCGCTACCTGGGCAAACGCCGATAAGCTGGCCGTTCTGTTCGCCCCAGAAGAGCTCCCAGGCGATGTAGGCATTGAGCTTGCCGCTCGTGAAGCCGACCTGCATGATGTGGGCGAGGCCGAGCATGTCCTGTTCGCGCACGGAGTCTTCCATGGTGCAGAATTCCGTCATGATGATGGGCTTGCTGTCACTGCCATAACTCTTGGCGATGGCGCTCATGGGCTTGCGGAAGTTCTCCGGATTCAGGTAGTTCGTGCCTGAGTTGTCGTTGCCGTCGCCCGCATGGTAGAGGTGGTAGGCGTAGCCGTCGAGGTTGTTGTTGTCGAGCGCCTTCGCGTATTTCTCGAAGTTGCTGTAGCCGATGCCGAGCGGTTCGGGGCCGATAATCTTGGGCGGGTTCGCGAGCGTACTGATGGAGTCGCGTACAGCCTGGAGTGCCTGCTTGTAGCCTGCGATTTCGCTTGTCTCGCTGGGCTCGAAGAGGGTCTCTTCGTAGTCGGCTTCCATGTCGGGCTCGTTCTGGAGGCTGATGTAGTCGGGAGTGATGCCTGCCGCGGCGTAGGCCTGGAGGCTCTTCTTCCACCAGCTGGCGAACTCGCTGTAGACAAACTTGCCGTACGGGTCATTGTTCGAAGTCTTGAGTGTGTTCTGGCTAGGAATTTTCTGACCGTTCACTTTACCGTTCACATCACCGCTCGGCTTGAGTGTGGCCGGCGCAGACCAACTGGACATCTCGATTTTGAGGCGATTGCCGAGGCGTTCCTTGCCGGCTTTCACGATGGCGGCATCATCGGCGATACTCTTGGATTCGTCCTGTTTCCAGTTGCCGATGCGCAGCAGGGAGAGGTTGAGTCCGTTAAATGCCGTGTCGTAGAAGTCCTTCTGCATCGAAGAACTCATGGCGGTAATCCAGCTCTGGTAGTAGGCGGCTCCTGCACCGAAGCCCACGATTTTCTGCGCGGTAGCGCTAGGGTCTACGGTAATGTTGGCGGCTGAGGCTATTGATGCCCCTATGAGGGCGGTTGCAATAATTTTCCTATTCATATACACATCCTTTGTACCCAATCAACCAACCCTAAAAATAATGTGTAATGTGGAGTGTGTGATGTGTAATGTGAGTCAATAATTTCACACTTCACATCTAACATCCCACATCTGTTAATACGCTCCTTCGCCCTTGAATACGACCTTGAACGTCTTGAGGATAAGCTTCAGGTCTTCGCCGAGTTTGCCGTCGCGACGGATATAGTCGTTGTCGAGGCGCATTTGCCCTTCGAACGAAATGTTGCTGCGTCCGCTGACCTGCCAGATGCAGGTGAGGCCCGGCGTTACGGAAAGGCGCATGCGGTGCCAAGGTTCGTATTCCTCCACCTCGGAAGGAATCGGCGGGCGCGGACCCACGATGGACATGTCGCCCTTGATAATGTTAACTAACTGAGGCAGTTCATCGAGACTGAACTTGCGGAGCACGCGGCCGAACGGGTAAATGCGCGGGTCGTTCTTCATCTTGAAGGTCTTGCCGCCGGTCTCGTTCTGGGCCATCAGTTCTTTCTTGCGTTCTTCGGCATCTACATACATGCTGCGGAACTTGTACATGGTGAACAGCCTGCCGTTCTTGCCCACTCGGGTCTGTTTGAAGATGACCGGTCCCTTGTGGTCGCTGATCTTTACGGCGAGAGCGCAGAACAGGAGCAGCGGGGAAAGAACGATTAGTGCGAGGCTAGAGCAGGAAACATCAACAAGGCGCTTGATGACATGGCGGTAGCGGATCTTGTGCGGGTGTTCCCAGATGTGGTCGAGATTCAGGCGCTCGAGTGAGAAGAATCTGCCGTTCGTGCTATTGAAATCCTTGATCTTGTCTGCGAGTTCCAGGTTGTCCTTTTCCTGGTATCCGGTGTAGAAGTAGGCTTCGAAAATCGGTCTCTTGGGATTGATGCGGAGAGTCTGGATAAGACCTGCGTCGTTGAGTTTGTGCAGGATTTCCTTGCGGATGGATTCAAGAGTCGAAAGGTCGGAATTCAAAAGGATGATGCCAAGACCGCTGCCATCGGACAAATACCCCAAAACGTCGATGAACCGGAGGTGCGAGAACATCGTGAGGATACTGATGCGCCAGGTGTTTTCAACAGTCTTGCTCGGGCTGCCCCAGCCGAAGAAGTCGTACTGGTGGGCGTACATCTTGATGTACAGGAAAGGCTTGCGCGTCCGGTTCGCCCGCAAAAATTCCTCGTTAAGGCGTGTCCTGAAGAGCCTTGCCGGGTAGACAATGTTCTTGAGTTTCTGCTCGTCGAGAATTGAGCCGATTGCCGGATTGACGGATTCTTGTTCCATGACATTAAATATAGTAATTCCTATATTTGTCTCCGAAAAATTTAAAATGGAGACGCAATATGCTGCGTATTGGACTTATTGGTACTGGAACCGTCGGTGGCGGTGTCATTCAGATTCTTGAACAGAAGATTGCCGAGTACAAGGAAAAACTCGGTGTCGAACTCGAACTCGCCTGCATCTGCGCGAAGTCCGAAGAAGAAGTCGCCCCCTACAAGGCGAAGGGCTACAAGGTTTCGACCAACGCCGACGAAATGATCGCCGGTAACGATATCGACGTGCTCGTGGAACTCGCTGGTGGCTACAACATGCCGCGCAAGTGGATCCTGGCCGCCCTCAATTCGGGCAAGCACGTGGTGACCGCGAACAAGGCCCTCCTTGCCAAGTATGGTCACGAGATTTTCCCGCTCGCTGCAGAAAAGGGCCTGCATGTGTTGTTCGAAGCCGCGGTTGGCGGAGGCATTCCCATTATCCGTAGCCTCCAGGAAGGCCTGCTCGGCTCTACGGTGGAACACCTGAGCTGCATCATCAACGGTACCTGCAACTACATCCTTAGCCGTATGGCCGACGAAGGCCTCGACTTCGACGTCGTGCTGAAGGACGCCCAGAAGCTCGGCTTTGCCGAAGCCGACCCGACCTTCGATATCGAAGGCATCGACTCCGCCCACAAGACAGCCCTCCTTGCTAGCCTCTGCAGTGGCAAGCGCGTGGACTTCGAAAAGATTCACGTGACCGGTATTTCGAAGATTACCGCCCAGGATATCGCGTTCGCTAAGGAAATCGGCTGCTGCGTGAAGCTCCTCGGCATCTACCACCGTGACGGTGACCGCGTGGACGCCCGCGTGCATCCGTGCTTTGTCTCTAACGACAACCTGCTTTCTAACGTGAACGGTGTCATCAACGCCGTCTACCTCAAGTGCGACAACCTGGGCGAAACGGTCCAGACCGGTGCTGGTGCTGGCCGCCTCCCGACGGCTTCTGCCGTGGTGGCCGACCTCGTTTCCCTGGCCCGCTCCGTGGACCAGGGCTCCCGCAAGGCGCTCCCCATGGGCTGGTTCAATGTCGAAAATTCCGCGACGCTCGTGCCGATTTCGGAAACGTCTTCGCGCTACTACCTGCGCTTTACCTCGCGCGACGCCTGCGGCGTGCTCGCGAAGATTACGAGCATCCTCGCCGAAAACGGCATCTCTATCGAGACCATTATCCAGAAGAACGTGAACGACCCGGGTAAGGTTTCCGTGGTGGTGATTACCGAAAAGACGCTGGATTGCAAGGCCTCGAAGGCGGTGGACGCCATCGACGCCCTGCCCGAAATCGTCGAAAAGAGCCAGGTTATCCGTTTCTTGGCATAAATCCTGGTTGTCTCGATTCGAGATTTTGTAGTT
>Ga0247609_10003651_pt1 | contig 15535 bp, 22 predicted proteins | sample 172DNAGHGlowgp2_FD_193487 | JGI IMG/M metagenome (GOLD analysis project Ga0247609, IMG submission 193487) | Sheep rumen microbial communities from Palmerston North, Manawatu-Wanganui, New Zealand - 1728 DNA GHGlow gp2 | ecosystem: Host-associated > Mammals > Digestive system > Stomach > Rumen ...
GTATTAATGAACATGAAGTATTTAAATAGTTTTAGATGTTATGGAGATGCTGTTGATTATAGAGATCATTATCAAAAGAAATATCCAAATAGTATTGTAGAAATAATAACATATGATGAATTTAAAGGGAGATAAATAATATGAGTAAAGTTAATATAAGAGCCAAGCAATATTGGAAATATAAAATTATTGAATATGAATATATAAGTATGAGTCATGGTGATGATGGAGATAAAATAGAAGTATGTAAAACATTACATAAAACTAATAGCAAGTTAATATTTTGGTTAATAAAGTTATGTTTGAAATTACAAGGAATTAAATATGAGGTAATAAATGAATAATGAAGATATATTAATAAAGAATATTGTATATTTAAAAAAAGTTTAATGATGATTTAATGGATTTAAATGTTAAATATACAGAAGAAATTGAACAATTAAATGATATAATTTTAACATTAGAAAATGAAAGAGATATATTAAAAAGTAAATTATCTGAAAGTAAAGCTGATATTCATTATTTACTAGAAAATGGAGAAAGTATTTATATTAGAAATAAATATATAAGAGGTGATAAAAATGAATAAGATTTATTTATATTTAAGAAATACTGAAAAGAACTTTTCATTTTTCAAATATTTTGATACTGAATATGAAAAAGATGAGTTTAAGAGAAAGCTAAAGTTCATTCCTTATCTTATGTTAATTGAGGATTCAACTGATATGATATGGAGTTCTTAATTAACTCACTACTTGTTAATAAGTAGTGAGAGTAACAAGTTTAACCTCTCGTTACTCTCAGTGCTTATTAGCACTAAAAAATAAGGGTGATGACCGACATCAGAACACCTACGGGTGAGGAGGAAATTTTTATGGATGAAGAAAAAAGAACAGGAGTAAAAAATGCAATAATGGTTACATCAGATATTTTTGGTGAATCAAAAGCTAAAAGAATGACATCACTTGATTTAAATGATGAAGAACAAGTTGATATGTTCTTAAATGCTCAAAATGATGCTGATTTTAAGTTAAATGATTGTGCTGGAAAAGTATTAACTATTATTGGAGCAACTATTGGAGAATATCCAAATGAAACAACTAATGAAGAAACTGGAGAAGTAATTATAAGAAAGAAACATTCACTTTGTTTATTTGATGAAGATGGAAAGAGTTATGTAACTGGTTCTGGAACTTGTTATTATAGCTTTGCTCAAATAGTAGCACTTAAAGGAATGCCAACAAAGGATTCACCTTTAAAAATTGAAGTTGTAAAAGTTCCAGCTGAAATTAAAGGTCATGAATATTTAAAAGTAAAGATTGCTAAATAATTGAAAAAATAACCATCTTGTGCTATATATTAGATAGAAAGGTGGTTATTATTTTATGGAAGAATTATTTAAACTTATTGTTGATAATGGATTGGGAATTGGTTCATTTATAGCTCTTTTATATTTCATATTTACATATGTAAAAGAGTTAAATGAGACAATGACAAGAATATCAAACACAATGATCCAAATGCAAATTAATATGGAAAAAATGACAGATAGAATTGATAAGATAGAAGAGAAGATTAATTTTAAGGAGGTATAATATGTTATCAAGAGAAGAGTTAAGATTATTAAATGAAATATTAGGAGGATTAGAACTAGATGGAGAAAAAGACAAATTAAAAACTAAATTATCATTAATAATTGAACAATTAAATTTAATGGAAAAATCTCAAGAAGAAGTTGCTAAAATACAAGATAAAATTGTAGCTTTGGATGGTGATAAAGATGAGAAAAAAGAAGATTAAAAAAGAAGAAATTAAAGAAGATATAATTGTTGAAAATGAAGATATTGGAGAAGTTCTTCCAATAATAGCTGATGAAGATAATCCAGTTAGTGATGGTAAAGAATTTGCTGGAGGTGATGAGGATGAGTAGAACACCACAACAATATTATAATGATGTAATAGGAAGAAGATTTGATGAGGATGGAGTTTATGGTTGTCAATGTGTAGATGGATTCAAGCATTTTTGTAGAACACAACTTGGATTAAAACTTGGTTCAATTTGTAATCCAACTGGTTATGCAACATCAATCTGGGATAATTTTGATGAACTTGGATTAAATAAATATTTTGATAAAGTTAGAGCTGATTCAATGGTTGATGGTGATTGGGCTATATGGGGAATAAAATCAAGAAGTTGTCCATATTCTCATGTTGCTATGTTTAGAAAAGATTCTGGAAATGGATTAGGAATATTTTTAGGACAAAATCAAAGTGGTCATCCAGAGTTTACTCAACAAAGAATTTATTATAATGGATTAAGAGGAGGATTAAGACCTAAAATCTATCATGAGGAACCAGCACCAACTCCATCAAAAGAGCATCCTATTTATATAACTTTAGGTGATATGTATGTTAGATGTGGAGCTGGAACAAATTATGGAGTTAAAAGAGTTCGAGATTTAACTGAAGATGGAAAAAAACATGCAACAAGCACTAATCCAGATGCTTATGCTGTATATAAAAAAGGAACTAGATTTACTTGTTATGAACTTGTTGATTTAGGAAGAGGAGTTTGGGCTAGAACTCCATCTGGATATGTTTGTGTAAGAGGAAAATCTGGAACAGTTTACTCAAAAGAGGTATAATGAGAGCTAATGAACAAAAAATAGCTGCTGATGGTTATGAGGTTTGTTTATTTCCATGTGAATGTATGAAATTAAATACTGGTAGACCAGAACATGATGTTTATGCTTTAGATTTTTTACCAGTAACATCAACTGGAGTTCCAATGACACACATGCCTGTTTATGCTCCATTTACTGGTTCAATTGTATACACTGGAAATGATCACAATTGTATTTTACAAAGTTTAAGAAAAGTGCATACACCAAGTGGATTAAAATATGTTAGAGTATTAGTTGCTCATAATGATAATCCACCACCATCTGTTGGTACTGAGTTTAGACAAGGATTTAGATATTATACAACTGGAGATTATGGCTTTTCATTTGGAGAACATTTACATATGGAGTATGCTGTTATGGATAGTACATCAGAGCCTTTATGGAATTCAAGTGGATATGGATTATATAAAGGATGTCATATGTGGGATGCTTTATATATAGATGATACATATATTGCTGCTGGAGGAAGTTATGATTGGTTACTATATGGAGAAACACCTCCAACTCCAACTGGAGAAAGTAAAAAGAAAAAATTTCCATGGGTTTTATTAGCTAGAAAATTGAGAAGTTATAGAGCAAATGTTTGACATTTGTTCTTTTTTATTGTATATATAAGACAAGGAGGAGATGTGGATGGCTAAATATAGTGCTGAAGAATTATCAAGTCGAGTAAATGATCTTGAACTTGATGATGAAGTTAAAATATCTTTAATGGAAGATATTACTGATTCAGTTTCTCCAGATGAATCTGAAGAACTTGCTAGTATTAAAGCTGAACTTGAAAAAGCTAAAGCTGATTATGAAGAATTAAAAGAAAAATATAAAGCAAGATTTTTAAAAGCTGTTGAATCTGATGAAGAAGAAAAAGAAGTTGAAGATGAAGATTTAGAAGAAAAAGAAGTTATTGATGTCAAAGAACTATAAAAAAAGGAGGAATAATATATGTTAGGACATAATGATGCTGAATTATTATCATTCATTATTAATTCTCAACCAGTTTTAAGAGATAATATTGACTTACCTGTTCAAGGTGAATCAATTGCTCCAATTGGTCAAGTTATTGTTAATAATGAAAGATACAAAAATGCTTTTATTAATGCTATCAATGTAATTGGTTTAACAATGATTGATAGAAACTATTGGGAGGACCCATGGGAGAATTTTACAAATAATGGATATATGAGTTTTGGAGATTCTGCTCGTGAAATGGCTGTTGATATTGCTGATGTATTTGATTACAATGAATATGCAACTGATGTTGACCATTTCCTAGAGAATGTTGTTCCAAATGTTTTAGAATATATTCATCCATTAAACTATCAAAAATTCTATAAGACTACAACTTCAGATACTCAAATGGCTATGGCTTTTTATAATGAGGGTGGTCTAGTTACTTTAATAGATGAAATTATATCATCACTTTATGAAGGATATAAATATGATAAATATATAGTTAATAAGTATATGTTATGTAGAAGAATTTTAGATGGTACTGTTACAAGTGTTCAAATAGCTAATTATAATACTTTAACAGCAAGAGAAAGAGTTGCAGCTATGAAGAACATTTCAAACTTAATGACATTTAGAAATCCAAATTATAATCCTGCAGGACTTCGAATAGCAACTCCATTTAGTAAACAAATTGCTATTGTTAATACAGACTTTGAAGCTAGTCTTTCTACTGAAGTTTTAGCAACTTCATTCTTTAGAAATGATGCTGAAATGAAATCTAGAATGGCTCTAATTGATGGTTATGGAAATCATGATGTTGCTCGTTTAACTGAAGTTTTAGGAGACCAATTCATACCATTTACAAGTGATGAATTAACAGCACTTGCTAAAATTCCAGCAACTATTATTGATGATGAATGGTTCCAAAATAAAACTTATCGTTTAGATGGAGCAGCTGATACTGATGCTGAAGAAGTATTCACTGAGGGAAATCGTACTGGATTCAAGAGAACAAGTTTCTATAATCCAGAAACAATGAAGAATAATCATTGGTTACATTATTGGGGAGTTAAATCTACTTCACCATTTAAACAAGCTGTTGTATTTACAACTGACACAATTGGAATTACAAGTGTAACAGTTAGTCCTGCAACAGCAACAGTTACAGCTGGTCAAGATTTACAAATGTCAGCTGCTGTTGTAACAACTGGATTTGCAAATAAAGCTGTTATTTGGAGTGTAGATGATACAAGTGCAGGACTTGGAGTTACAATTACTCAAAATGGTCTATTAAAAGTTCCAGCTGATGTTGAAAGTACAATTGGAAGTGAAACTGAAATTACAGTTACAGCTACTTCAGTATATGATTCAACTGTTTCTGATGATGCTACTATTACAGTTTTAGGAAATGTATCTGGAGATTAATAATCCTATAAGGGAGGGAGGAAATCCCTCTCTTTTTTAAACTAAGAGAGGAGGAAGATTATGAGAAAAAAATTAATTAATAGTCAGTTAACTAATATGAAGACTTATCTAATGTATAGAGAAGAAATGTTAACACTTGCTGAAAATGTTTTTGAATTTAAAAATCTTCCAGAATTTATTGATGTATCATATTTAAATAAAACACTTCTTAGAAATGGTTCAATTGCTTTCTTTAAAGATGAAGTATTAGGATTAATTGCACTTCCTTATGATGTAATAGGAAACTTTGATATTTATGGTCGACCATTAAAAATTATGTGTAGAGCTGCTAATGGTACTTATTACAAACAACTTAATCAAGATGAATTTGTTATTATGTATGATAATAATGGTCATTATCCAATCTTTTTAGATATATGTCAGATGGCTGAGAGAATTGCACTTTCTAAAAGAACAATTGATGTAAACATTGTTCAACAAAGAACACCAAGAATATGGAAAACATCTCAAGATAAAAAAAGAACTTTACAAGATATGTTATCTAATATTGATGGAATGGAAGAAAATATTGCTACATATGAATCAATAGATATTGATGATATGAATGTTGTTTTAGCTCCAGCTCCATTTGTTGCTGATAAAATTGACCTACATTTAGATAAAGAATGGGCTGAGTTCTATCGTTTAATTGGAGTTGCAAATTTAATTGAACAAAAGAAAGAAAGAATGATTAGAGATGAAATGAGTGCATCTCAAGGTGGAACAATAGCAAGTAGATTTTCAAGATTTGAACCTCGTAAAAGAGCTATTGATGAAATAAATAAAAAGTTTGGAACAAACATTGAAGTTTCATATTATGATGGAGAACCAACTACTGAAGAAGTAAAAGAAATATTAGAGGAGGTTGATTTTAATGAGACAGAGAGTATTTAGAATTTATCCTTTTATTAGACCTCCAGCATTTCCAGATTATAATTTACCTCCAACACTTTATAGACTTTTAAATTCTTTAGTTAATTATGATGCAGAAGAACAAACAAAAATAAAAGATTTAGCAAGTGCTGGAAGAGAAGATATATTTGATTTTGATTATCCTTTATCTGAAAATGTAGATAAAGAAGAATTTGAGGTGATGATATTAAATCACTTTCTTATGAGGAGAATTGGTTATGATACATTAAATGCTTTTAAAATAGCTTTAAATGTTAAAATGAATGAAATAATGCCAATTTATAATAAGATGTTTGATATGTTAGAAAATTGGAATATATTTAATGATGGAGAAAGAACAACAAGAACTGTTACTGATGCTGGTTCTAATTCTCTAAATAACACAACAACATCTCAAAATACATCTGATAGAAGATACTCAGATACTCCACAAAATCAACTTGCAAATATTAGAGATGGTAAATATATAACTGATTATAATTATGATACTGATAATGGAAGTGTAACAAGTGCATCTACTGGTACTGATTCAAGAAATACAACTGAGACTATAAATAGAACACCATCTGATAAAATGAAATTATATAAAGAATTTATTGAAAATAAAAAATCTATAATGACAATGATCTTTGAAGAAATAGAACCATTGTTTTATGGATTAGTATAAAGGAGGAATAAAAATGCAAGGAAATATAAATATACCAGATTCAACAATTACAACTAATTTAAGTTTTAGACAACTTGTATTAATGAACATGCAACAATTAACTAATTTTCCATATATAGAAAAAGACTTTGATGCTTTAACTGATTATGAATTATTATGTTTAGTTGTTAAATTCTTAAATGATGTAATTGCTAATCAAAATGAACAAAATGATTCAATTACTAGAATGTATCAATCTTTCTTAGCTTTACAAGATTATGTTAATAATACTAAGGATGAATTAGAAGATGCTTTTAACAATTTAGATGACTATGTAAGAAATTATTTTGATAATCTAGATGTTCAAGAAGAGATTAATAATAAACTTGACCAAATGTTAGAGGATGGTGTTTTAGAACAAATAATTGAGCAATTTTTACAATCAACAGCTCTTTGGTGTTTTGATACAGTTGATGATATGAAAAATGCAACTAATTTAACTAATGGAAGTTATGCTAAAACATTAGGTTATTATTCTATTAATGATAATGGTGGTTCAATATATAAAATAACTAATACTGAAAATCCAACTTATTATCAAGAAGAATTATCTAATAATTTATATGCTACATTAATAATAGAAAATAATTGTGTTAATATAAAACAATTTGGTGCTAAAGGTGATGGATTAACTGATGATACTGAATCAGTTCAAAATGCTTTTGATTGTGGTGCTATTATTAATTGTAATGAAAAAGAAAATTATTTAATAAAAAATATTAATATGAAAACTAATAAGGATATTTATGTAAATGGTAATAATTGTATATTTACTAATAATCATTTAGATGTATCTGATATGGATAATACTCATTATTTATTAAGTAATTCATTATTTTATAGTGGTGAATTTACTGATGTATCATCAAATTTAAATAGACCAAATATTACTTTTAAAAATTGTGTTATAGATGGTAATGTTGAAAATCTTATTAATATTCCATCTACTTTTATGACAAGATATTTAATAGCTGGAGTTTATCCATCAGATGTTAAACTTGAAAATATTACTTTTAAAAATTCAACTCATACAGCTTGCTATTTTGGAAGTGCAAAAACTATTACTACTAATAATTGTAATTTTGAAAATATTTCAACATTAATATCAACTGGAGTAGAGGGAACAAGTCGAAATTGCTTTGAATTAGGAATGGTTGATTCATCTTCATGGGAAGAACCATTAACTTATACAAAATTTTATACATCTAATGTAAATTGTAATAATATTTTTGATGAATATATGAGAGGAGATTATTGTTCTGAAATTAAAATAAAAGACAGCAACTTTAATAATGTAGGTGCTTTTATAATTGAAAATCATATGAGTAGAAATGCATTATTATCTCCATCAGAAAGACATTTATTAGTTGAAAATTCTTCATTTAATAGTATAGGTGGAATAATTGGAAGTGATAACGAAAACACAACAACTGGTTATACATATGCAAGTGTTAATAATTGTAATGGTTTATTAAATTATGTAAAAACTGGTTCAGTTTCTGGATTATGTTTTGTTCAAGGAATAAATGGCTTTTTAAATATTAGTAATTGTAATTTAAAAGTTTCAGCTAATTCTCAAAGATTTATGGCTGTTATTAGTGGTGGAAAAGGTGCAACAATTAATGTTGATAATTCTACTATTGATATTAGTGGAGTAGATGGAACTCTAAATTTAGGATGTGTAGGAGGAGACAGTAATCAATCTAGTATTAATATATATAATTCAAAATTAATATCACCTTTAACAACTGATTGTGGTGCTATAAATTGTAATATTCAAACAGAAGATATTATTAGAATATATGATTCAGTTTTAATTGGAAAAATAAAAGGTTATTTTAAAAATATATATTTAAAAAATAATTCAATTAAATCAAAATATGCAATATTTAGTTATCATTCTGATACAAATGGTGTAATTGATGTTACTGATAATATTTTTGATATTGAAGAGTTCGACCAAGGAACACTTTGGTCTGATCATAATAATTCAAGTAATATGAAAATAATAAATATTTGCAATAATACATTTAATAATTTAAATTCAAGTAGGAGTGTTTATATGGATTTAACACCAGCAACATTTACTGAAAAAATAAGTGATAATATAATTCCTATTAACTCATTATCTACATGGGCTTTTAATAGTACAGCTAAAAATATTGTAACTAATAATTATTTTCATAGACAAAAATTTACTGATAGCAATTTAACATTAAATGCTAATAATGTAGGTTTTGTAATAGCAACATAATAAAAAGAACTCATTTGAGTTCTTTTATTATGCAATAGTATTATTCAAACTATAATTTCCTATGTTAGCATGTAAATGCCAAATTGTAGTTCCATTTCTATATATTGTATTTATTATCTCCATTGATGCTGCTGGAACACTTCTTTCTGTATTAGTTGAATATCCAATTGATTCTCCACTTCCTATTTTTACATAATTCCAATAAGTTCTTCCAGTTTGATTAGGAAGTTTTACTCTATTTATTTTATAACCAAATCTAGTAAACCAATCATCAATAATTCTTGCATATTCATCTCTTATAGTCATTTTATAATATGTTGGGGACATTTTATTAAAAGCATAACAAACATCTCCAGAATTAACTTGACCTCCTATTTGATTAGGAATCATACTTGCACGATATTGCTCAGTTACAGCTCCAAACATTGCTCCTATTCCAGAACCAATTGATTCATAAGAACCAGTTGCAGCTCCAGTTAATGCTTGTAAACTTCCCATTATAGCATGAGATGTTGGAGCATCAATCCTAGTTCCAAATATATTAACACCATTTTGTGTCATCCAGTTAGTATACATATCACCATTCCAACTTCCTTGTGGATATTTTGCTACTGGTATTCCCCAATTATAACCACCTTTAACACCATTATTCTTTTTATAATTATTAGGATATAACCATACTGAACATGATGGTGATACAGCTGCAACTAAACTAAATACTGGAGTGTTATTAATAAAATCTTCATATCTATATTCAGCTTGAGTTCCAACATTATTTGAAATAGCTAAAACATTATAAGGATAACAGAATAATTTATTATTTTTTGGAACATATCCATTTAATGTTTGAGGTCTTGCTAAAGTAATATCAGCATCTCTTAATGTAATAACACCAGCTGAATTTGGTAAAACTCTAAAATTTATTCCAGTTTGATTACCTAAACCACCACTTGACCATCCATCATCATAATCAACATTAGCAATTGATAAAGGAATCATAAATAAATTAACAATATCATTAGCATGACCAACATCAGCCATTCCTTGAACAAATTTAGCAGCTGATTCAGTAAACTTAAATAATATATAATAAACTCCACTAAATACTCCAGCATAAACTCTATTAGGAGTTGCAAAAGGGGTATTATCTGGTAACCATGATGTCCCTATACAAATTAATTCAGTTGTTTGTAAATTAGTTTCAACATCACCAGTTGCATTAATAACATATTCTCCATATTCTAATCCTTCTGGATAAGTATGTAATCCAAATGTATCATCATTAACATGTTCTCTTTCTACAAAACAAGGTTCTGGATTCCAATAATCGAACCATGTTGAAAATTCATCTATTGTATAACGAATTCTTGCTGTTCCATCATTATCATAAATAACATCATCAATAAAAGCAAAAAACCATTTATTAGAATAATCTGGATTTTGAAATGCCATATAATTACATTTTAGAGCATCATTATATGAAAATGATGTTTTTATATATCCTCTTTCTCCTCTTATAAATGAATAATTGTTTGCACTTGCAACAGCATTATTTTGACATAATTGAACCATTTGAGATTCTGGATAATCCAATACATCTTTATAACTTTTATCTAATTTAATATTTTTACATATTATTATTTTTGAATTTTGTAAACCCATTTTAATCATCTCCTTATTTCAAAATCTATTGATTGCTTAAATTCAGTTCCACATAAATCAGTAGAATAAAAAATTCTATTTTCTCTAAATGTTTTAAACAAATCAACCAATGTTTTATTTTTTATTAATGGATTATAAATATCTTTTTGCCAATATGGACTTGTCTTTATTATATCACTAAACACAATTATATTATTTTTTAGTTCTCCAGAATATGGATAAATAAACCATATGACATCATGTGTTTCTTTATCCATTAAATACTCACATAACCATGTAAAAGTTTTATAATGAAAAGCAAATCTATAAAGCATTTTATATTCATTATAGCTTTTAGGAAGTTTAGGTTGAGGATCGGATTGCCATTCACCTTTATTCAACATATTAGCATGAGTTCCAAAAACAAATGAAGAATTTCCAGTTGATTTACAATGTTCAATAGCAAGTTTTACTTCAACTCTTGTTCCATCATCATCTACCTCTCCAGTAGATAACCATAATGTTTTTATCTCTCCTTGTTTTTGTTTGAATATTATCTCATTTAATCCCCAATCTTGTATATATGGACAAACTCTTGTTATGGTATTTCCAACCAACCACATTTTTGTTGTTCCTCTTTTTCTATCAACAGTTGAATAGAAGTTAAGAAGTTTATTAGGTTCATCATGTAAATATGTAGTTCTTGACATAAATTCTTCAAATATAATATCAGATACATCTAAATATGAACCTCCAGCATAATTTTGCTCAGTAGATAGTGAAACAGCATACCCAATTTTAGCTCCTCTTTTTGATTTATGTGTTTCTATATCATATTTAGTTAAATATATTTCTTTTCTATATAGAGTTACCATATTATATTCACCATCAGTTAATTTTTCAATATCAACATCACTAAAATATGATTCAATCCATGCTGAATTTATTTCTTCTTTAAATCTTCTCATTAATATAAATCGTTTCCCAGATTCTTGATGGAGCTTTATTATTTTACCTTTATCATTATAATTATCAATGTAACGTTCAACATCATCTAAATATGGAATAACACCTTTTTTATGTTTTACTTGGTAACTTTTACCATTAGACCTCTCTCCCCATATTAGATTAACATTAGCTCCTAATTTATCTATTTCATCTATTGAGTAGTGGATGACTTTTCTTGACATTCAATCTCACCTCCTAATTCTCCAACTTCATTAAGTCTAGCATTAGCTAATTCATATTCTATATATTTACGAACCTTTTTTTCAGCATCTCGACCACTTTTTCCTTGCATTAAATTTGATTGATTATAACCAAAAAATTTACATGCATTAGATATTTTAATCTTTGTGAATCCTTGTAAAAATGTTAAATCGTTTCTATCTCTTGTATCTTTCATATATCCTCCTAATAATTTTTATATTTTTCACAATAATGAAGAGTAAAATCATTATCATAACATTTTTTAAATTTGGATAAATCATAAAAGTTAATTATAAAGAATAACAAAATTAATCCAAATCCTATTAATATTATATACAAATATCCATAATTTTCAAAATCATCCATTTTGAAGTCTCCTCTCAAGTGTTCTAATAAAATAATCTTTATCTAAAACACATCCACATAAATTACATTTTCATATTTTTAATATAAACATCATGATTATGATATTTACATCTAGGACATATAATATTATGCAAATCTTTTGCTCTTTGTTCTTTAGTTGTATTTTTAAACTTGTCATGATTACCATAATAAATACTTTTCATTTTATCCCTCCTTAAATCTTGCTCTTTTACTTGAATCATCACTGACTAGATTAGCATAATCTAGACTTTTACATAGTTTATATGTATTTGGTAATATACAACAACCACTCTTATCAGTTATCATATATTTTAATCCTAAATAATCGGTAACTTCTAATGGTGATTGTTCTTCTGTATATAGAACTAGATTTTTATTAGTATCTTTATAATTAAATATAAAATCATCTCTAAAATCATCTAAACTATTTAATGCTTTAGCACCACACTTAGGAACTCCAGCAACTGTTATATGTATTTTATCATCTATTATATAAGCATACTTCTTTGCACCTTGAGTTATAAATTCTTTATAATTACATTCTTTTTCGAACAATCCCATCATGTGTTTATTTCCTTTAATATCAGATGGAGCATACTTGTTAACATCTAATTTTAAAATCTTACATACAAAATTAATTCTATCTTCTACACTTTTATTATAATCATCAAACACTTTTTTATTGTAACCATCTACTAATTTACATGAATCAGTATCACAATATACTACATAATCATCATTTGCTATAACTCTTCTAAGTAGATTATCTCTAGCATAAGCTGTTACCCAAACACCATAAGCAAAAGATAAAAATGCTTTTTTCTTTTCACTTCCTAGTTTTTTAATTATTGTATCATTATCAAGTGGAACTTCTTCCCATGTTCCAGTTGCATCATCATAAATAACATCATCTCTTATATTATTAGTAACACTCATTCCATATATAGAATTATACATTCCTTTTATTCTTCCATATTCCATCTCACGACCATCAACACCTTTTAGTTCAGTTTTACCAACATACTTATCCAGAATAAATTCAATTAATGTTTTAGGTAGATATGACATGGATGAATAATAACACTCTAATATCTCATATTCTAAATCATATGTATCTAAATAAAAGTAAAAATCAATATCTGTTAAAGTCATTTCAAATTCATCTGCACTAATTAATCGACCATTATCATATTTTGCTCCTCTTAAATTTCTACATTTACTAGCACTTATAAAATTATTGTAATATTTACATTTAACATTCTTAAATCTAACAACTAATAAATAAGCTAATCTTTTTGACATCTCTTCTCTTTTCTTTATCTTACATGGTCTAAACTCACTATTAGGATATTTTTGTGTAACTAAAACATATGGATAACTAGATGCAATATCATATGAATCAACATTCTCTAAAACTGAATCAGCATAAATCCAATTAGCATGTGTATATCCTCCTAAAAAAGCATCACAAAGTAAATTATAAATATGAGGATTAGTATTAATTGCTTTTTTTACTATTCTCCTATATTTAAAATTAGTTCTTGTTAAGTTCTGGAGTTCTCTTCTAACTTTTCCAGTATTAGTTGATGGTATATGTTTTACATCTTCATATACTTCTAACTCTTTTAAAATATAATGATATAATACTAAACAATCATATTCACAATATCCAAGCTCTTTTTCACTCATTGGAGTATTAGGATTTCTAATTAATGAATAATCTAAATCTCCAACTTTCTTTTCAACTGGTAAATTAAACATTTTAGGTAAATACTTTAATGCAACATTACTCATCATATAGCTACATTTAAGTATTATGTTATAATCTCTCATTATAGCACTTATAACCTTATGTGATTTACGAGCTGACACCTCATCAAAATGAAAGTTACTTTTCAAATATTGAAACTCAAAAGCTAAATTATGAATAAATACATATTTAGTATCACCTATATGATCATTTAGTCTTTTTAAAAATAACTTCAACTCATTCCAAGTTCTACCATAATAAACAATATCATTTATACTAAACATCCATATATACATATGACTTCTTTTAATGGCTCTTTGTTTTTCTTTATCTCCTAATTCATCATATTTAATAGCTGGATAAACTTTTCCATCTAGTATATAATAAGAACTTGTTTCAATATCAAATGTATAAATATTAGTATCATAAAATTTTCTTTTTCCTTTGATATTAGGTTCATGACCTACACCATTATATTTATTCCAATAAAGCACCTAATATCACTAACCTCTCTATAATACATATTTTTCAAACAATGTTTTAGCTGATTCTCTTAAATCCAAATCATTCATAGACAATCCAGCATAAGTTTCAATTCTTTTTATAAAATCATTTTCTGAATCTCCCTCTTCAATAGCATCTTCAACAACAGCTTGTAATGAACTAGCTCCTATTTTATCAGCTATATTAGAAAAGCTATCTTCTCCAAACATTTCATAAAATTTCTCAGCATCTTCATAACTCATCTCTTCATCTTCTGTTGATAAAGTTCCTCTTAAACTTTCAATAGTTTGTTCTCTTGTCTTTTTTATTCCTTTCTTAGTTGATGTTAAACTATTTAAAAATTGATTAGTTGCTTTATTAACAGCAATCAATTGAGCTTTAGATGGATTCTTACCTAATTTAATTTTACCTTTAGACCACATTTTCATTTTATTAGAACTTAATCTATTAGCTAATTTTTTACTAGCCCATGTTCCAGACTTATATCTTCTTTGTAATGAAGATAATCTAGCATTAGCTTTACTAACTAACTTTCTTGTTTCTTTTTCTAGATCAACTTTAGGTTTTCTTCCACTAACTCTCTTTTTTGCAATACTACCCTTACCAGTATTAACTATTTTACTTCCTGTTCCTTTACTTATGTATGAACTTCTTTTTCTTGTTCTTTTGTATTTCTTTCCTTGCATAATCTAAATCCTCTCCTAACTTAATTTCAAAAATAATTTTATTGATATTAGAAATAAATAGGTAATCACTATATTTCTTAACACCATTAAACTTATTTATATAAGAAATTATAGCATTATAATCATGAGATGTAACATATTTAAAACGAGTATTATTTTCATTATGCTGAATTAATATCCACATCATTACCATCCTCCTTAATTTAATGATAACATATTAGTAAATATTATTCAACACCAAAATACAAATTTTTAGTAACAATTTACTTGACATTAGTAATAACATAGTTGACATTAATTGACACCTTTGTTGACAGTGATGTTTACGACACTTTTGGCAATTGTGTTGGGGAAATCGTCGAACATATGTTTTGTTTTTGATACCAC
>Ga0247609_10003652_pt1 | contig 15534 bp, 10 predicted proteins | sample 172DNAGHGlowgp2_FD_193487 | JGI IMG/M metagenome (GOLD analysis project Ga0247609, IMG submission 193487) | Sheep rumen microbial communities from Palmerston North, Manawatu-Wanganui, New Zealand - 1728 DNA GHGlow gp2 | ecosystem: Host-associated > Mammals > Digestive system > Stomach > Rumen ...
CTCGGCGGCGATGGCAAAAGTGTTGTGTCGGCCAGTGCCGTCGGCACGATGGATGGAAGCTTCGAACACACGCTTGCGCAGGTCGCGATTGGCGAGGCTGGCGAGGATGGGCTGCTGGGTGGTGTTGGCGATGACGATGGCATAAGGCGCCTTTCCGCCACGGCTGTCGGCATCTTTCAGGCACTGGGCGATGTCGGTCTCAGAGAGTCCAGCGAGGTCTTCCTTCTTGTCGATCCACACCACGGCATCGTTGGTGGCAGCCTGCAGGGCATCGCCCCACTGCTGCTGCAGATCGGAGATGCGGAGGTTGATTTCCTTCATGCGTGCCATCTTGTCGGCAGGCAGCAGCGCACCCTTGCGCACAAACTCGTTATAGGTCTCCTCGAGCAGTTTACGGTCTTCGCCCTGCAGCGAATCATGCTCGCGGTCGTAGACCTGACGGATGCGCCCGAAGAGCTGCTGGTTGAACGATATCTCGTTGTCGAGCTCGGTGAGCATCGGCATGACCTTCTTCTCGATCTCAGCAATCTTGTCAGTCTTGTCGGCCTCGGTGAGGGCGAAGAAGGTACGGCTGACGCGGTCTAGCAGACGGCCGCTCTCCTCAAGGGCGAGGATGGTGTTCTCGAACGTAGCCGAGTCAGGGCACTCCACGATGGCTTTGATGTTCTGGCGGTTCTCAGCGATGGCAGCCTCGAAGGCCGGCAGATAGTCGGTGTCCTCAATCTTTTCGAAGTCGGGGGCACCGAAGGGCAGCTGGCTCTCCACGAGCAACGGGTTCTCATGCTTAGCCTGCTCGCAGGCTGTAAAGGGCACCATCATAGCCGATGCCATTCCTAATGTCATAATGGCCTTTTTCATATCTTTAAACCTTTATATAGTTATGCAAAATTAGGCATTTTATTATAATCTGAGTTTATTTTAGAACCGATTTTTTCTATGATTAACAACATTTAACCGCATAGTACTATCCCCGCCTGATCGGATTCCGACGTTTCCGTCACCTTTGAAAGACAAAGTCCAATCATTGCATTAAAAATTTTTCATGATACAACATTATTAAGACCAGCTACATCTAGTAGCCTCCATTCCGCCTTTATCATTCACATTGAAAAGGTAGAAAATTATCTAAGACCACCAAATATTTTAGCAACTTTTATAAAGAAAAATCGCAGCCGTTCCAGTCCTGCTATTTCACCACGAGCCTTCCGCCGACGATGATCACGCCGTGGGCATTCTTGCCGGCGCGACGGCCTGCCAGGTCGTAGCACTCCTGGCGGGCTTGGGGGACGGTCTTCGCCTGCCTGACACCCGTAGCCTCGCCCCGCTCCCGGAACAGCGTGGCGCCCGCCTGGGTGTATATACTCTCCACGCCTGCGGCGAAGTAGTTGCCCTCCACGAGGAACTCCGAGTTCTTGCGCGGGTTGATGCAGTTGTTGCCGCCCGTACACGTATAATAGTTGTTCAGCATGTGTATCTTCCCCACCCTGGCCATCGGCATGCGGGCAAGGCAGCCGTCGCCCCAGTGGTTGAATGCGAAGGTGGTGTTCAGGTATCCCGTCGCCTCACTGTCGCTGCCGCCCACGAGGTTGGTGTTCTGGTGCATGTACGAGCGGGCGCTATAGCTGAAGGTGCACCAGCTCACGGTGTTGAAGTCTGACTTCTGCGTGATGTCGAAGTTGCCGTCCATGCCGTCGACGAACTCGCAGTGGTCCACCCAACAGTTCTTCGTACCGCGGAACGACATGAGGTCGTCGCCGCCCACATCGATGGAGCCGGGGCCTCTGAACGTCAGGTTGCGGACGATCAGGTTCTGGCAGTCCTTGAAGCAGAAGATGCCCGACTTGCGGTATGGCTCAGTCCGAAAAGCCTGTTGAAAGAGTCAAGCAAACATTGCAGGTATAATTCCAACCCTTGGAACTAAAAATACAATGGACGGAATTTTTGCTACGACTATTGTATCTGGAAGCAGAAAGTCTTCATCTGAATATGGGACCGTCACTACTGTTTCTCTCTATAGTAGTCATATAGCAGAAAGAAGTGACCCTTCTGCCCCTTGTGTCATCCAGTGAAAGGCGGTTAGGGGTCACAAGGGTCGGAAGGGTCGCGTCTTTTCTGCGTATTCAATACAATACGCGCGCAGTATACTGAAAGAATTCAACAGGCTTTTCGAACTGAGCCGTTTTTGCCAAGGATTACAGACGGCAGCACCCCAACCAGATTCAGAATGGATGGCAGAGCGACGAAGACCCTGATGCATGGATTATCATGGAGGTGGCAACGCTGGGCGACTTGTCGAAACTCTACAGGAACATCGGTCACCAACTGCCAGCGAAGTCTAGGATTGCCAACGAATTCGGATTGAACATTCACAGTGACCTGGCCAGTTGGCTGGGAGCAAGAACCAATCTGGGCCTACTCCCACTCTATCGTGGCGGGGGGCTTTGAGGAGATGTCGTAGCAGACGCGGTTGACGCCGCGCACCTTGTTGATAATCTCGTTAGAGACACGGGCCATGAAGTCGTAAGGCAGATGAGCCCAGTCGGCTGTCATCGCATCAGTAGAGGTGACGGCACGCAGCGCCACTGGGTGCTCGTAGGTGCGCTCGTCGCCCATGACGCCCACGCTGCGGACAGTGGAAAGCAGGACGACACCTGCCTGCCAGATCTTATGATACAAGGGTATGCCGTCGGTATCGACATATTCGCGCAAGGCACGGATATAGATATCATCGGCATCCTGCAGGATACGCACTTTCTCGGGGGTGATGTCGCCCAGAATACGGACAGCCAGACCAGGACCGGGGAAGGGATGACGCGTGATGAGATGCTCGGGCATGCCCAGCTGGCGGCCCACACGGCGTACCTCGTCCTTGAACAACCACTTCAGCGGTTCACAGAGCTGCAGCTGCATGTCCTTGGGCAGTCCGCCCACATTATGATGGCTCTTGATGACCTTGCCCGTGATGTTCAGACTCTCAATGCGATCGGGATAGATGGTGCCTTGTGCCAACCAACGAGCATCGGTAATCTTCCTGGCTTCGGCATTGAAAACCTCGACAAAGTCGCGACCAATGATCTTACGCTTCTGCTCAGGGTCGGAAACGCCTGCGAGATCAGCGAAGAATTTCTCAGAGGCATCGACACCGATGACGTTCAGACCGAGCACCTTGTAATCGTCCATCACCTGACGGAACTCATTCTTGCGGAGCATGCCGTGATCGACGAAGATACAAGTGAGGTTACTGCCGATGGCGCGATTGAGCAGTACGGCAGCCACGGAGCTGTCGACACCACCACTGAGACCGAGGATCACGCGATCCTGCCCTATCTGAGCCTTCAACTCGGCCACGGTAGAATCGACGAACGAGGCGGCACTCCACTCCTGACGGGAGCCGCAGATATCGACCACGAAGTTTTTCAGCAGTTGTTTGCCCTGCAGGGTGTGATACACCTCGGGATGGAACTGTACGGCCCAAACGGGCTGTGAGGTCGATGCGAAGGCGGCATTCACCACGTCAGCGGTAGAGCCGATCACTCGGAATCCCTCTGGGATGGCGGTAATGGTGTCACCATGCGACATCCACACCTGCGATTGCTGCTCGAAGTGCTTGAACAGCGGATTAGAGGTATCGACCGTCTGGAGGTTGGCACGCCCGTACTCGCGCGAGTCAGCCTTCTCGACACGCCCTCCGAGGGAGTGAGAGATGAACTGGGCGCCGTAGCAGATGCCCAGCACGGGGATGCGCCCGATGAACTGCGACAGGTCGACCTTAAACGCCTCAGGATCGTGGACTGAGAAAGGCGAGCCGCTCAGGATCACGCCAATGACCGAAGGGTCGTCCTTCGGGAACCTGTTGTAAGGCATGATCTCGCAGAAGGTATCCAGTTCACGTACACGACGACCGATGAGCTGCGTCGTCTGTGAACCGAAATCCAAAATAATAATCTTCTGTGTCATAGATCTAATTTACGATTTGACTATTTACTATTTGACAAGTTACTATCGATAAAAGCTTCAGCTTGTTCGAGGGTGTCGAGCTTCCCGACATCCATCAGCTGCAGATCGCGCTTCTCATAGCCCATGAAGGCACACTGGTGACAATACTTCAGGTAGAAGTCGATAATGCCAAAACGCTCAGGCATTTCACTGAAAAGGGGGAACACACGGGGCCAAAGAACATGGATGCCACTGAAGGCCAGTTGCTTGAGATCGGAAGGGTCGAGCCCGGGATAAGGGCTGCGCACTTCGCCAGTAGCGATGTTCGTCCAACCGTCGAGGATCATCTCGTCGTCGAAGAGCAGATAGCGCTTCGTCTGGCGACGACTGACAACCAAGAGAGCATCTGGCGGCGTAGTGACATCGGTAAGCTGTGAGATGTCGAGGTTACTCAGGATATCGACATTGTGAATCAGTATGGGACTCTCTGTATCAAACAAAGGCAGCGCCTTCTTGATGCCACCGCCTGTCTCGAGCAGTCCGTCGCGCTCATCGCTGATACGGATGTCGATGCCGAAATGATCATTAGATTCGAGGTAGTCGATGATTTGATCGGCGAAATGGTGAACATTGACCACCACCCGCTCGTAGCCGGCAGCCTTCAGCTTCATGATGACATGCCACAACAGGGGCTGCCCCCCTACCCTGACCAGTGCCTTAGGCATGGTGTCGGTCAGTGGTTTCAACCGAGTACCCAGACCCGCAGCGAAAATCATTGCTTGTTTCATCTTATCCTAAAAAGTGACTTGCAGACTCTTTCTTCGACAGATCGAGATTACGCTGCATCAGTTTGCGATTGATTGTCTTCAAGTGTTCTATCTCACTTTTGAGTTTTTGGATCTCGCTATCATAAGTATCCTTACGGTAGCGCTGTGAAGCCCGGATAGACAGCCAGAGAATCACGCAAAAGAGCCCCAGAAACACGAGCATGACCATCACAGAGATACGCCCGCCTCGCTCGATGACGTTGTCCATATCCATAGAGAGGATCGAAACATCCTCCATCGGCACATCGGCAAACAGCACGCCTACCACATGTCCTGTCCGGTCACGGATAGGTTCGACAAAGGTACACATGATAATCTTCGTGCCGCCCTGGTCGACATAGGGCTGGGTCCAGAGATTTTTCTCCTTCTCGACCGGAGTCCGGAACCACTCGCGAGTAGTGTAATCGAAGTCAAGCAGACGGGTGCGTATCATCGGCTCCTCCGTCTTCTGCTTCTTCACTCTGACACTGGGCTGCTCATCATAGGCATACGGTGCGTAGAGTTTCTCCTTGCCAAGGTTGGCATAGTAGTCGGGCAGGAAAGCGATACCGGCACCCACGATGTAGGGGCTTTTGTTGACCATCTGGGTCACAATGGAATAGAAGCGGTCGGGAAAGTCAATACGCTGCACGACCTTTGGGATGACATCGGATACGACGTTCTCGACCTCAGTTTTCACAGCCGCAATACGTTTACTCTCCTTCAAATCCCGCTCGGCCTTAGCCAGTAACTCTGTCTCGGCACTGGCCTTAGCCATAAAAAAAGGTATCGCCGCCATGATGCCAAGCATCAAGGAGGTCGATACCACTAGTAATATAATATACTTTTTCATAAAAGTTTGATTAATCTATCTGGTGGTGGCGTTTTTTCCACCAAATTACCAATCCTTCCACCAAGAATCTACTTCAAGATTATCCCTGACATAATTGACAAAGTCTGGATAGCGCGCCTTCAAGCTCTCACGCTCATCGGGCCATTTAAAGTCGGTATCCACACAAATTTTGCTGGCAGCAGTCCCTTTAGGTGCTTTCAGCTCAGTCCAAGTATTCGAGCCTTTTTTACGCTCCACCTGAATCAGAATATCTTTTACATCTGAGAACGAGCCGGTAATATCAAACTCCACGGGATCCAAGTTGTCAGCCCCCTTCAGTCCCTTCTTGGCAGCATTGGTATTTACCATCACCTCCTGAGCTACATTGAACAGCTTATGCACTTCAAGGTTATCATCCCCATTGATTCGGATCTTCAGGGTAGCACCAGCAGCTTGTAGGACGCCCTTCGCTCCACCATCGACCAGAGCCACGTCGAGTACGATATCATTGAAATCGAAGTCGGTATCATCCTCCTCCTTATCCCCGTCGGTATCATGTACATTCAGATCCTCAGCAATGATGCGATGCCATTCCAACACAGGTGCGGGAGGATTAGGTGTCACCTCTTGCTGCACGACTTGAGGACCGTTCTTCAGTACCGTGAAGATTAGTTCACAGCCAGGTTGACCATCGTCGCTGAGCCCGAATACGTAGGTATTTCTCAGTTCATCCTTTTCTTCACGGTCCTTACCCACTACAGCTCCACTGAAGTCGTTTTTATTTTCATTAAGGTTCATATTTGTATAATATGACTTTCCTGTGTCTTTATTAGTCACATAAAGGCCAAAATAATACGACTTATTCATGTAAATCCGGAACGGATAAGATTGGATCTTCTGTACGCCTCTATCCCACATGGCATAACCCTCTGTAGATATGGGGCTCTCCCATTTCTCATTAATAATCATCTTCTGGTAATAGGGTCCCAGATCATTCTGAATATTATCTATCAACTTATACCGTTTGGCATCCTCAGGTTTCTCCGTAGCTGGATCATAATAGTAGATCCAAACCTCATCATTAGCCACCGTGTTGGTATAGATGAGTGACAGCAGCACCTGGTCGGTGTTGTGAAGGAACTCCCACGATGTGACATCGGTACTAGGAGCCTGACCCTCTGGGAAATAATTCCTTACCAACTTTATATAAGGTATACTGTATTCCACTGGATTTTTTGTCGACAGCGTAATGGTAGCATCTTCTGCTCGAGTAGAAGACTTAGACTTACTGTGAAAGCCCCAATCCACATCCTTATGAATAGAGCCGCCCACATACGCTAAGAAGTTCTTAGCATAGAGTTCCTGTGCATCCATTTCAGGACGTTCAGGATCGTACAGATCTTTCGACTTCGAGCAGCTGGTGAATGCCAAGCAGGCAGCAACCAACAATAAACTATTTGTTAAATGCTTGTTCATAATCAACTACATTTTATTCATTAACATCAAATCGCATCGAACGGGAAGCTGCCTCATTACGTGCGGCTTCCTCCTCCTGACGAGCCTGTCTACGCTGAGCATTCCCAGACAGCCACTTGTTGTGAGCTTCCTCAATCTCCTTCAGCTTCTTTTCATACAGGTTGTCGCGGTTGGTATCCCACTCTTCGTTCAGCTTTTTCAACCCGTCATCCAGTCTATCCAAGTCTTCCGGTGTCTCTCCAGGAGCCAACTTGGCAAACCTTACCTTCGCCGTATTATTGGCCGTCTCCATGAACACTTTGCACTCATCGTAGATAGCCTTAGCTCCATTTTTCAACACATCATAACGGTCATCGTCAACCTCAGGCATCTCCACGTTGAGATATTTCACATCGTGATTCTCTGTCTGACCATTATCATTCACCGTATCTACCTGCATAGTATCAACCTTGATTTTGAACTCTGGGTGAGCATACAACACCGCTTTCTCAACTGGAACCAAATCCTCATCATACTGTGGAATCAACATAAAGTGAAAGTCGTCAGGCTTAGCTATCTTGGCACAGTCTTCCAACGTCAGGAACTCCCCTTCAATAAAGACTTTCACTTGCAACAGAGCTCCAGGCTCAGCCTTGACACAGAGATCCATAAAACGGAAATTCATCTGCCCCACATATTTCGACAGCTTATCAGCCAGCTTGTCGTATTCCATGATTGTTGCTCTTCTCATATCTTATTTATCTTTTAATTTTTCACTTTTTACTTTTTCACCTTTTTACCTTTAAATCACTCCTTCGGTGCATCCTCACTCTTGAGCTTCGCACTCAGGCTGCCACCACCGCCAGCACCAGGCACAGCGATACCGTCGCTGATGTTGCTCGATTTGAATGACGACTTTGCCTCAAGGTTGTCGAACTGTCCTTTCGGTGCCTTGACATCGCCCTTGATATCGGCCTTGCCATTGATAGTGGTGTCACCATAAAGTGCAGACTTACCGCCACCCATGGAGGCATTGCCGCCACTGAGTTGTACAACAGCCTTGCCGTCGCCCTGCTGAATCTCCAGGGTCTTGTCTGCAAAGGCACCGATCTCTTCCGAGACAGCCTGTAGCTTCTTGCTCTTGATATCCTTCGACTTCGAGCCGACGTACATCTTCTCGCTGACGAGGGTCATCGTGCTGCCTGCTGCCAGCTTATCATCTGTAAGTTTCTCCTTGTCGACATCCATCGACTTCACGGCCACTGCCTTCGCGTTCATATTAATAGAGCCTGTAGCCTTACCTTCGGCATCGGCAGCGAGGAAGTCCATCTTTTCTGAGCGCACAGCAATCTTGCCATCCTTTGTCAGGGCTTTCGTAGCCAGCTTTCCGTCCTTTACCTCGTAATCAAGGCTCTCAACAGCAACGGTCTTCGATCGAATGATGACATCGCCCTCAGCAGTGTACTCACCCTTGGTAATCTTACCCTTATCGTCGCGCTCGATATTCTTAGGATTCGTTGTAGCCACCTCAATAATCTGAGCCGTCATCTTGATCTGGCTGTCCTTGGCCAGCTCTTTCTCCTTCATACCCTTCTCGTCCTGCTGGTAATCAACTGCTTCCATATTGATATTCTTCGAACGCAGGTCAATATTGCCTACTACGGGCAGTTCCTTACCGTCAGGAGAAGCATCTACAGTCGACAATGTGATATTTTGCGCATTCACAGAGAAACCTCCATTCTCAATCAACTTACCAGAATCATCTGACGTGCTCATATTGAGTTTCGGTGAGCGGATATTGATACCAGCCTCATCGTTTGTATGAAGATTACCATCGCCATCAACAGATGCGATATCGATTGACTCAGCCTTGATGGTCATGGTAGCTCCTGTGGTATTCTTCTTGAATTCATCACTTGTCTTCAGAGCGCTCTTCTCAGTCTCCAAAGCCTTCTTCTTACGGTTTACTTCAGCCAGCTGAGCCACGGTATGGATAAAGCTGATTGTTGTATTATAAAGTGAAGGCATCAAGTCATTCATCTCTTCGTGTATCTCGTCGAGGTCGTCCATGCTCACACGTGTCAGGTAGTTTTCTGTCAAATTCAGTTTGTCCTGCTTTTCAAGCAGTGAAGTCATCTTCTTAAAGAAGTCGTCAACTGCCTTTTTCTGCTCAGTCATCGTTTTATTCAAGTTCTTCGCCTCCTCTGTGAGGTCTTTCACCTGCTCTTCGATGCTCTCCTTGCGGGTATCGCCGGAAACGGCAGCTTCCAAATTCAGGTTGTTGTCAGCGTGAATCCACACACCGCCCTTGCCTGCAGACAGACCGTTCCGAGAGAATGCGCCCTCAGAATCACTGCTATGAAGCACTATGCTAGTGGCCTGAGAAACGACCTCTGATGTGTCGCACACCACATTCTCCAAACCATCTGTACCTGGATCAACGGCAATCTGACGGATGCTGGGGGCACGACTGACTATCTGTCCCGACTGGCCAACTCCTTCCATCGCCACATCGCTACCTTTGATGACTACGTGACCGATTCCCCCTTGCAGTTCACCACTCTTATCAACATTGCCAATAACGATTTCTGGTGCAGAGATGACGATTCGGTTTTCATTGCGATAAAACAGGCTATCATCCAAACGACTGAATATGTCGCTCTTGATTTGCTGAACCTCAGCCTTCTGCTGGTGGATTTCATCCAAATCCTTTTCCACGCACTGCTGAAAAGTTTCCAACAGTTTTTTCCATTCGCTATATATATACTCCATAAGTCTTCAATTTAAATACCTTTCAATGCGTTTTTAATCTTCTTCAGGGCATTCTTCACTCCCTTACCGTCACGCCCCTCTTCCAGATGGTCTAAAGCATTTTCATTAGTGACTTGATGAGGGAAGTTGTTCTGGACGGCACCGATAGAATGACCCAGTTCGTAGGTGTTTCCTGCATGGGTAAAAAGAACCGAGCCATTCTTTGAGTTGCTCCATACATCGTATTCACGTTTAACAGCAACAGGATTAATGGAAACATCATCCCACGCATCGGATATTGCTTGAGTCAGCGCCAACTTCTTGGCTTCTAACGGCGGGAATGCAACCAGAGAATCAGCATAGTCAGCCCACGGTTCTGCTTTAACGATTCCTTCATCAGTTCTTTCAAGTACATGAGCAACAGCACTTCGCCAATCATCTTGGAAACCTAAACCCTCAAGCAGGTTAATAGCAGCCTTGCGCCTCAGGGCCTTGCGATATTTTAACGTATCAGCTTTTTTCAATTCATTCGCGAGAGCTTTTTGGTCATCTGTAAAATCCTTATAATAATAACTATCGCCTAATTTACCTTTCGAGAATGCCTCTGTCATCACATCCTTATAGTCCTTCGGAGAACTATAGCCAGAGTTCCAGCCTATCTTACTATTTATTGTTTGCTTGGTGAGTTCCTTGATATTCATCAGATGGCAGATGGCCTTGCGAAGATCATTGGCTGCACTCAGAATCTTACGGCGATGATTGATACGGGCATTGATAATAGGGCGTTTCTTACGTTCTTCCGACCAACGAGTTGTGTCTGTACTCCCCCAATACACTTCTATCGCATCATCTCCAACATCGCCAATGCTCACCCCATAGATATCTTCTTTGAATCCAAGTTTATCATCTACCAAAGTCTCATAAGCACCGGGAGCCCAGAACGTGTTTTTATTCTCCACGAGAGTCTTACAAATAGCTACATCATGATTAGATTTATAACCATTGGCATATCTTCTAGCATTATTGACAGCCCTCTTGAAGCTATTATGCTTCTTCACGCAATCGTTATAACGCGATCTGAAATCATCGTCTATATAGCTAGCTATCGCTTTAGTCTTGGAGATAAGATTGGCAACTCCCCCGGCCAAAGATAAGCCCTGCTTCAACTCTTTCTTAGATACCTCCTCCTTAAATATCTCAATGCTCTTATAGCCTGTTTCTGGATAGGTGCACTCATCTTCGCCAGCCTCCAACTTCAGGAATCGGTTGGACTTCACTACCGTGGCACCCTCTATGGGTCGAACAATGATTTCGACCATCGACCTGAGGATTGACAAATCAACAAGGGTGAAAAATTTCTCTGCCAATTTCTTTGTGACAGCAGCCATGATATCTGTGCCGACCTGCGCAAGACCGCCACCAATAGTATCTTTATGCGGTCTCCAGCTATTGCCAATATTCGTACCAGAGACAAGTTCAAGATTATTACCTGCTTCAATCTTCACATTCTTTCCTTTAATCTCGATATCACCATTAGGGGCGGAAATCGAGATACCCGTAAAGGCATTAATATTCACATCACCCCAGGGAGATTTTATCGACACGTTACGCTCGTCGGTTGAACCAGAAATGGTATAGACACCATATTTGTCGGTCAGCTGGAACCCACCCTCAAATCTCTTGGAGGTATCTTCGTCAATCCCTGCAGACCCCTTTTGGGTAAAATCGAAACCAGAAGCACTAGGCAAAAAGGTTGTCAGGATTTCATAACCTGGGAACACAGCCCCGGCGAGGAATGCCGTGAGTCCAGCACTAGAGCCATCGTCCATACGGAGAGTGTGTCCTCCAGGTGAAGAAAGCACGATATCACGCTCTGCCAATGATCCAGGCACCTTATTACCCTGCGTGGCCAGACCTCCTACTACATAGGGATTCTCAATATTCCCATTGGCAAAGTTCACAATCACCTCATCGCCCACGTAATGCTTGCCAAAGATGCCATTTGACTTACTGGCGGCACTAGTTGCATAGACGAGCCAGGGAGAAGCATAAGGTTCTTTTTTCTTAGGATCCTGTTCGGCATCTAAGTTCTGCCATGGGAATAAAATACGCACACGATTCTGGTTAGACGGGTCGTCTGCATCGAACACCTTTGCTATCTGGGGACCAGAGATCCTGATATGTCCTGTAGGCAGCATCAGGGGATAGAACAACTCGTCTTTATCGTCACAGCTGTTGGCAAGGCCAATCACCTCAAATACGAGTTTCGTCGTTCTTGTCACTATCACATCCGTATAATTTTTAACCGAGTAATCGATAACCTCTTCAAACCTGCCAACGATTTCATTTACAATATAACTATCGTTCTTATTACCAGGGATGGTGAAAACCTGTCCCAGTTGGAGATTCGGGCAAGTGGTATCGAAATTGATACGTACTGCATTCTGGCCGGCTGCCAACTCTTTTCCCAAAATATAGCGATATTTTGTTTCATTAAAAATGGAATGGAGCTCAGTAAAGGGGTTAAAGGCATATTTATCTCCAATATCTTTGAATTTATGCATGCCATATTTCTCCTTTACTTTCTCCTCTTTAAAATAATCATCATAAATTTTTAGGTTGACGATATTACTATTCTTATTGGCCAAAATACGGTCGTAAGCCTCATTGAATAACTGGTTACCAAGCCATGTAGGAATATTTTTATTGTTACCCAAGAAGGAGGCTACCTGTTTCATAATCCACACATCCAGACCGTTCTCGAAACTGCACCCTGCCAAGTTCTTGACAACATCTGGATCCTTTTGCAACGGGTTATCCACGATATTTTGATCATAGGCAGCCTCGGCATCGTATGTATTATTGGCTTCGTCCGATTTCAGGGTGCTCTCCAAATCAAAGTAATCCAAATCAGCCCAGTCGCTAATTTCCGAAACTGTCTGAGAAGCATCGTAGCCAATGTTCAACTTGCCGTTCTCATAAAACATGAATTCGCCCCAACGGTTGGCCGTTCGTGCCAGCATGTCATAAGCACTCTCATTATACTGAACGAGATAGGGGAAGATATGTTCTGTTTTGTTATACTTCAATACTTGCATGTTGTCACAGTTGCCGGCGACTGATATTCCACTGTCATAAGGTGCCGTGATTCCTTTCAGAATTTCGGGCAGGATTTGGTCTTTCAGTTTCTTGGATACGAATGTCTGACTGCCGATTTTATCCGTGAGCAATTTGTCGAGGCTATACACCATCAGAGTCACGTACATCGCCGTTGACTTGTAATGAACCTTTACCTGATCCACGTAGAAGTCGTTACCAATGATATAATCATTGTTAGTCGTATTTACTGCCAGAGAAGTCAATGAAACCTTCTTTTTGGAAAACAGAGACTCAGCCATACTTTTGCTCACAGGCTGCCACTTAGCTTTCTTTTCTTCCTCAGTAGTCACCTGATCCATACCTGGTAGGCTAATCTGGATCTTTGCTATCACTTCTGTCGGCTGATACATTTTCTTCTGGAAGTTGAAATCTACCAGATTCAGGTTGTAGTTTACCTTTTTGGACAAGTCTGTATCTGTCGCCAGCCAGATGTTAGCACTCTCCTTATCAGTAGAGAGAGAGAGGTTATCAACAACGGGGACATTACTTTCTTTGAAATAACTAACATTATGAATTGTAAGTCTTAATCTTGCCACATCCCTAATCCAATCTTATTCTATAAATGTACTTTTGAAATTATTCTCTCTGCCTAAATAGATAACCGAGCGGACCTGAAGCGTCACGTTGAGCATCATCTGCTTGTCGCCGCCATCATCGACCTTTGTGGTGTAGGTCTCTTCCACATGAACGACATAGCCATCGACCACCATACCGTCCTCATAGGCGGACATACGCTCGTTGGCACCATAGGTGATATTGAAGAGGAACGAGAAACTGGTATGCTCGTTGGAAATCAGACGCCTGTAGAACGCCCTTGCGTGACGAGGGGAGTTCACACGGATGGTAAACTGCAGGATAACAGGCTTCGTAGCTCCATAGACCTCACCAGAGTCATTGCGCTTATGCTCACATTCATAGTCAAAGTGCTGAACTGTCAGACAGTTCTCCTTCAACACATTGATGGGATTATCCAGAAAGTTATCTGGCACCACCACAGCCTTTAATTCATTTGAAAGTAATGTTGCCATAGTTTATCTGCAAATAAAAGATGTATCGTCAATTGTCATTTTCTCAGCACCGATGGCCAACTTCAGCAGCCGGCGGCGGGAACTGTTGATATCGTATAATTCTGAAAGAGAGAAACACTTCGCATCCTCAAAGAAGATGGTCTGCGTGTCAAGTTCCTCAAACTTCTTCTCGACAGCCAGACTGATGACAATCCGGCCATTCTGCACACCCTGGCTGGTAAACCACTCAAAGAGGCTCAGGTCATTCTTACCTGGCGCTACCACGACCACTTCAAGCCGCTCGCAACGGGCTGCCCCCTCAGGGCGGAACTCGTTATAGGGCCTGTCGAACACAAACCGACAATCTGACACCAAATACTGCTTTGAGTAGCGCTTGATGTTGTTGTCGCCAAATTCTAAAACTGCTGTTAATGCCATAACTATTTTGATTTTTTATTTTTTAATTTCTGGTGCAAAGATACATAATAAGTAAGTTTCCTGCAAGTCTTCTCAAGTTTTTTGTTTTTGGTAGTTGCGACAAGGACGATATATTACGACAGAAGCCGTCTAAACCCCTCAATTCTGTCGTGCCTCAAAGGTCTGACTGATATTCTGCTCGCGATGACAGACGCGCACCTCGATGCCGAATTTGTCATGAATATGCTCAGCAAGATGCTGGGCAGAATAGACGCTGCGATGCTGGCCTCCAGTACAGCCAAAACTGAACATTAGGGAGGTAAAACCACGCTGGATGTACCTGCGCACATGAGCATCAGCCAGCTTATAGACAGACTCCAAGAACGTCAGAATTTCTCCGTCGTCTTCCAGGAACCGGATGACAGGCTCATCGAGCCCCGTCAGCTTCTTATAGGGTTCGTAGCGACCGGGATTATGCGTAGACCGGCAATCGAACACGTAACCACCACCATTACCGCTCTCGTCAGCAGGTATGCCTTTTGAGTACGAGAAGCTGAATACTCTCACAACCAGCGGCCCCTGTGAATCGTATTTCGAGAAGGTGGCCGGACCATCCTGCGGATGCGCCTTGTATGGGTTCAAGTCTGTAATCTTATAGCCATCGGCACGACTAGCGATGGTCTCAATCTGCTGGAACTGGGGAAGTTCTGTCAGACGGCGTAGCACATCCATCAGATATGGATAATGGAACGAGGTGCCTAACAGTTCCCGCAGGTTCTGGATAGCAGGAGGTATACTCTCGATGAAATGTTTCTTCTGCTCGAAATAGCCTCGGAAGCCGTAGGCGCCCAGCACCTGCAGCGTGCGGAAGAGCACGAACAGCGACAGGCGGTTGGCAAAATGACGCGACGGCGGCACTTCGGTATAATTCTTCAGCGAGTTATAGTATTCAAAAACGAGTTCACGGCGCAACTTATGCGGATATCTGGCAGAAGCCTGCCACAGGAATGAGGCAAGGTCGTAATAATAAGGTCCTTTCCGCCCGCCCTGGTAGTCTATGAAATAAGGATTGCCATCATGGTCGAGCATGATGTTGCGGGCCTGAAAGTCGCGATAAAGGAAACAGTCGCCCAATGCGTATGAGTCATTCGTCAGATCCTTGGCAAAGAGC
>Ga0247609_10003653_pt1 | contig 15532 bp, 12 predicted proteins | sample 172DNAGHGlowgp2_FD_193487 | JGI IMG/M metagenome (GOLD analysis project Ga0247609, IMG submission 193487) | Sheep rumen microbial communities from Palmerston North, Manawatu-Wanganui, New Zealand - 1728 DNA GHGlow gp2 | ecosystem: Host-associated > Mammals > Digestive system > Stomach > Rumen ...
GTTATATTGCTTGTCTCATGGGGGCATGTACCTCACCCGCCAGCCACGCGGTTCACATCCGTTTGTCGAAAGCCTTGATAAATCAGCATTTTTAATCGAATATGGGGGCGTAGCTCAGCTGGGAGAGCGTACGGTTCGCATCCGTAAGGTCAAGGGTTCGAATCCCTCCGTCTCCACCAATTTGGGAAGTCTTGAAGCAGACTTCCCTTTTTTCATACCGCTTGATTCACTGTCAGATTCTGAAATTCCTCGTATGACACATTGAAGTCGATCTCCAGTTGGTAGTCCCGAAATACGCGCACGGACTTGATAAACTGGGAAACGAACATTTTCTTTGTCTCAAAGGAGCAGCGGTCATACACATCTGCCCAGCCAACGAGGCGGTCATATTCTTCGCTGTCTGTTACATCCGACGTCTCCAGGCTTTCAAGCTCCACTTGCGCTGTCTCCAATGCTCTTTGCAGCCCTGTCAGCTCTTCTCTCGCTTTATCAAGAAGCGATGTAAGCAGCTCGGCTGAGAACCGGCTCTGACCACGTATCACTTTGATCGTCTCGGCCTCATAATCGGCTATCTCCTGCTGCTTATCACTCACCTGCAGGGAAAGAATCCTGCATTTTGCCGACGCAAGATTGACGGCTTTCTGATGCTGCGACGCAAAGAGATCTTCACTCGGCTGATCCTTTATTCTCTGTAGTTGGCTCCTTACGACCTGATCCACAAGACTGTCTACGGTTTTGATTCCATACCCGGAAGGGCCTTCGCATTCGCCCGGATGGCGCTGCTTGTAATGGCAGGCATAACGGGCGCGAGCAGATCGTACACAGGTTCCGTCCGCATGGACATTTCGATAACCGCTTGTCGTCAGTGTCAGCCTGTTTCCGCAGTACCCGCAGAATATATTCCCCACTAGGAGCGACTGCCCTTTCAAGTTCAAGGGAATATTATGATGGGGCTGTGTTCTCTCCTGCATGATCTTCTGTGCCAAATCAAAGGTTTCCCGATCTATGATTTGCAGTTCCGGGATGACCTCTGACTTTGCGCCGCCGTTATGAATGACGCCGGTGTAGATCTCATTCTTGATAATGCGGTTGATTGTTGTATTCGGGAAGTTTTTCCCATTTTCTCTGTAAATGTGCATCTCGGCCAGGTATTTGCACATCCGCTGTGCTCCATAGCCCTCATGCACATATTTATAAAAAATGAGCCGGATGATCTCTGCTGCCGCTTCATCCTGTTCAATATCAAAGACTTCTTTATTGCGTTTGTTCGTTCGGCCCGTTTTCACAAGCCTGTACCCATAAGGTACGGAGCCGCCGGTGAAAAAGCCTTCCTCAGTCAGTTGCTGCATTCTTGTGCGAACACGGACGGATGTTTTTATGCTCTCGCCGGATGCCTGCCAGTAGCGAATGTAATTGAGCAGCTTGTCCACATGGCTATCGAATCGCTGCTGCCCTTCAACGGCGCTCCATACTTCTACGCCGTTTTTCACGAACCATTCCACAACGAATGGTGTTTCATCATCACGGCGTCCAAGCCTGTCAAACATAAAAACAAGGAGAATATCAAATTTTCTTTCTACAGCATCTTCTTGAAGCTCCTGGATCGCGTCACGCTCTTTGGCGGACTTTTTAAAGCCGGACACTCCTTTTTCGTAAAGCTCCTTCGTGATCTTCCAGTCTGGGTGACCCGAAACGAACTCCTGGCAATACTGCCTCTGCATGGGAATGTCGTTTTTCTCTACCTGCCCCACCGTGGAAACACGGTAGAGGCATTCAACACGTTTATAGCTCATGATTTACACCTATGATGAAGATGTTTCCCTCTGTTTCTATTCACTTTTCAAGGTACACTTTCTATTCTTATTATCTCATTGATCTCCATCATCGTCAAATAATGGAGGACTATTTGGTTCAATTCTCTGCTGTTCCAGCAAAGTCCGTATCCGCTTCATTGCTTCCGGGTTCGTTTCGTCCGGATACCTGATGATGATCCGGCGCCCGTCTACTATAATGGTCTCTTCTTTTGGCATCCATGTACTCTCCCCATACCAGTCATTGCTAAAGCTCTCTTCTTCACAATTGTCTCTCCCAAACAAAACTGCGCCTAAGCCTATAACCAGGGCCAGACTTCCTACCAGCATTCCAAGCAGCAGATCCAGCATCTTATCCCTCCGCTAATAATCCGTTTCACCATATAACGGATTTCGACAGTGAAAAACAAAATCCGCACTCTTGCGTAGTGCGGATCGAAAGAATCACGAGGTTTTCGAAGGCAAAAGGCAGACGGCGGCGGGGCAGGCCGCTCCGTAGGATGTGTATTTTGTGCCTCCCTCCATGCTTATGGCGGGACGTTTGACTCTGTGACGTGCCATCAACGTAGGTATCATTATGCCCGCTTGCGGATCGTGGCCGACAACCGTGCCCTTGGCTGCATACAGCGGTGGTGTTGATCGCTCTGCCGTCGGTGATTTCACCTCCTCACCGACTGACAATCCCGGCGCACCCGCTGCCTGGCTTCCCGCAAGCAGAACGTATCTGCTTGCCCTATTCGCTTGTCGAAATGTGTCTCATGGTGAGACACATTTTTGAGCCTCTCGGCTCACAGAAACGCGCTCTTACAGTGCGCTTCTGTGAACGGAGAGATCCGTTCACGCATCTCATTTTCTCTCGTATGCGCCATAGCTCAGATAGGCAACAAGAATATCGATAAACTCGCTGTTCGTCGGCATGTTTTCCAGCTCGATCCCAGCAACACGATTCAGGTCGGAATGATCATAACGATCCCAGCAGGATGCAATCACCGTCCGGATTGCGTGCTCCACCGAAGAAGGCCGCACTTGGAAATACTTCGCAGTCTCAGGATAGGCACATTTTGTGATCCAGTAGTGCTCGTCCGGCTTCTGCAGGATGTTATACACGATGAAAACAACGTAATTAAACCCAACAAGCCGCCCGGAAGCTCCAATGCTCCGAAGCAGTTTTGCGATCTCTTCCGGCGGGGTGGTGCTATTGCTTTTCTCTTGATGGAAGCTATACATTCTCTTTCTCCTATGTTTTAGTTTCTGATCAGTGACTATATTTTACCGCAACCGGTAGCATTTGTGGTGTTCCTTCGCTCGACATCTGCCTCCATTGACACAACGATAAAAGAGAAAAGTCACCGCGAATCGACATTTTATGTAAACCTTTATCTGATCTCATACTTCTTTTTCATTTATAGCATTCTAAACAGCTGCACCGCCAGAAACGCAGAGAATAATGTTGAGCCTGCTTCTCCTTTTTCGGAGCAGCAGGCTCATTTTGCAGACGATATTACTTTTTTGTTTAGCAAGTCTTGACTATCGGTGTAGTGGTGAATGAGACGCCGTCTACAGTACCGCTGATGACAAGGGAGTACGTTTTGCCTTTGGTCACTTTGCAGCTCCCGGAGAGGTTAACAACTGAAGTACCACTTCCACTCCAGCTTCCTACAACAGTACCACCTTGAGATAGCGTCATAGTAGCAACAATATACTTATCAAGATCTGTTACAGTGCCATAACAATTTGCAGTGGTACCACTGAAGGTCAGAGAACTACTAACAACGATCTCCGAAATGACAGGGTCGTCAGCCGGCGTCGTAACTTCGTCAGCAGAAGCCGCCGGAATTACCGCAAGGAGAAGGGCTAAGCTAAGAACGAGGCATAAAATTTTTTTCATAGGGATTCTTCCTTTCTATAAGATATAATCAATATAACGTATAAGAAAGGAAAACCCGGACAGAAGAATTCACTTTTTTTCTATTATTCCTTCTGCAACCTGTACCATTATTTCCTTAGGATGGTGTGCTGAGAGATAGAACATAATTGAATTATCTCGATTTGTCCATACCGCAACGCTTGCTGTTTTGGGGTTTTTGGGCTGGAAGAATTCAGCTTCTTTATTTGACACAACCATCTCGGTCCGGTCATAGTCTTCTGTAAACACCTCTAAATGATCTGAATCTGCGACTAACCAACAATTGAGCATCATTGAATCGTCCGCGGAGGTAATCAATATTGTCATACTGTGCCCATCATTATAGATTTCCTGTATCTCATACTCTCCCGGCAACCATGTAAACTCAATCTCCGGCAAAACGGCTTCCTCTTTCTTCGTCCCCTGGAAGAATTCATATAGGATGCTGTTTTCATAGGTGCTCCGCACCCAGCTCATGAAATCAGCGCGGGCTTCCGCATTGAAAGCCAGGAAGAATCCGGATCCGATCAGGATCCCCAGGATTATTCCGGCAACACGTTGCCATACTGCCCTTCTCCGCAGCCTCTGGCGGTCGATTGCGATCAGCTCACGCATCTTCTCCAAAAAAGCTGCCGAAAAGGAATGGTCTTTTCTTTCCTCTTCCTTGAGCGCATGCAGCATGGATTCGCGTACCGCCCGTGCAGCAGACCTCAGCGCCTCATCGGAAAAAGATTCTTGGGAGGCATAGCCTGAACTCATACCATTTCACCATCTTTTTCAAGCTGCTTCTTCAATGCGTCCTTTGCCCTCCAAATCAGTTTCTGTACGCTGCCATGGGTCATACCCATCATTTTGGCAAGCTCCTTCGTACTATAACCGTTGTCAAAACGCAGCAACAGCACTTCACGATACCGCGCCGGCAGCTTTGCCATAGCATCCGCCAGCCCATTATCGCCCGGGAGCGGAATATCGATTCCATGGACCGCATCATTCAGTTCTTCACCGGATAGATGTTTCCTGGATCTGATAATGTCTATTGCTTTGTTCTCGGTAATAATAACGACGTATGATCTTGTTTCCGGACAGTCAATTGCGCCAATCTTATTCAGGTTATCAATGATCGACACAAATGCCTGATGCACAGCGTCCTCCGCGTCATACTCATTCTTCAAGATTCTGTTAGCAACAGAGAACATCAGGTATCTATATTGATTGTAAAGCTCTATAAATTTTGATTTGTCCTCTTCGGACTCTATCATTTGCAAATAGATCAGCATGTACTACTCCCCTTTTTCAGATATTGACGAATGAATTATATTGCGATATGCTGTCAATTGGAAACAGCTTTCGACAGGTTTCGCGCTTACAACATAAAAAGAAGCGTTTCACTCATTCGATGAAACGCATTCTGTAGATTATTCTCAATGATTTCCGTTGAATGCTTCTATTACATTCATGACTGCCGCCTTCTGCTGTACGGTCAGGAAGGCCCATCCGTCAAAGAGCTTCCGGAGCTCCGGGCTAAGCTCCACCATTTCATTGTCTGCAAAGAACTGCGACATAGTGATTCCCAATCCGCCGCATATGGCTTCCAGCGTTGGGATAGATGGCGTGGCGTTCCGCTTGAAGATGTTCAAGATCGTGGATTCTGATAATTTGGACTCTTTGGCCAGCCGATACTCGGTCCAGCCACGCGCAGCCAACAGCGCTCTCAGTTTTTCGTGCGTATCCAAGAAACCACCACCTCGCTTGATACCATTTTACCGTCTTTTATGGTGGTTTCATACTGTATTTCTGTAATGAGTTTACTGTTTAGTTTAACTGCCTCTATTTTTCAGAACCGAATAACCAGATAATATTTAGCGATCTTTGCACCATTTATCAAAATTGGGATGTCCGGATTCCATGTCAAAAAACGTTGAATTGTTTGGGATATTATTGGAGGCGATCAATATGGCTGATAGTAAATATAACATCGGTTCTGACGGTAGATCCTACGGCTACGACAAAAGGGGCGGTTGGGATCTTGATATTTCTGACCGTACACAACGTACGGGCGACGGAGGTCATATTCCAGGACGATACCAATGGGAAGAAACGGTCGATGTTTCGAACGATGACGATGAATAACAATCATGGGACAGGGTGCAATTCTCTGTCCCATTCAGCGTACTTAGAAGAGACTTATATAAAGAAAGAAGATAGGGTTGGCTATGATAAAGAGATTTATCCAGATTAAGAACAATCAGAACTTCAGGGTTTTACTAATTTCCATTCTAATCATTGCAGCATTTACTGTATCTTTTGTTCTTGATGGTCCAATTACTAAAAAACTAGGGATTGCCTTTACGCTGGAGACAGCGTCTATTGCTGTTTTCTCAGCGGTAGCAACTATTTCAGCCATATGGACAGCATGTTATCTGTTATTCTATCAATTGTACAAAGATCGATATCCGTTACAGTTGGTACAAAACGACAATCAATTTAAGATGAAGATGCTGTTCGCCAGCATTTTGCTTTCTCTTATTATGGGAATGATTATGCTGCTAAAAAGCAATTATGTCATTCCCACAGTTTTCTATCTTCTCTTTTCTGCATACACTATTGTTTTTATCTTCATAGAAGTTTACCGCGTAAACAAATCTCTTATGGTGAACACTTATGTTGACGCTTACTGCCAAAAAATTAGAAAGCAAATTGAGAAGAATACAGATCTTCCCAGCAAAAAGGCTTGGAAAGAAGTTGCCTATATCTTTGATGAAAGCATTACAAAAGAAGAATATTTAGTTGCTCAAAATATAACCGACAATCTCGGTGAGGTCTTTCGCGAATTCTTGAAAGATAGTATTGCAATCATAGGTAATGGCGACAATGAATCCCAAGCAAATGAGCTTTTCTCGCAAATAGTAGATTACAATATTTCCCAAATCAGCAATTGCAAAAATGTGAAATCTGATATGCTGATTCAACATGTTGCTACTCAGAATTACAAAAATATTGAATTTTGCATTAATTCCAATCAGTATGAATGGTTCAAGCAGTACATCAGCAAATTGAATAGTCGTATTTATATCCTATTAGAAGATAATCAGGAGTCACTATTAGATACGGTAGCGCCGATTTATAATAGAATCCTCGGCTTGCTAATTAAGCAAGGCAAAGAAGAGTGGTGGGAATTTCTGGTGAATCAATTCCATGCCATGATCCGGGATTTCAATTTTATAAGCGGTAACTATAATTTAAAGTATTTTATCAGCCTTCTGACGACAGGTTTTATTTGCTGCATAAAGGAAGAAAACGATTCTGCTTTTAACTTTTTCATAAAAATCTTGGATGAATTCACTCATAGTATCAATCGAGTCCCGCGAGCATTTACTGATATTAAAGTCTACTATGCTATAATATTCAACAAAGTTTATAGCGACAAACCATCCGGGATTCAAGCTCTTTCCGATATCATTTTTGCAAAAGACATTTCCATGCCGGAAGATGGGTATTGGCTGGAATTCAAATTCTATTGTATTACCGAATTAAAGGAGCTTGATAAACAAGCTGATATTACACAGAGAATAGAAGAATACCACATTCAAACAATACTGGATGCTATCGATTTTCGAGACAAATATCAAGGGGTTATTTTGATCCCAGATTTTGATAAGAGAATTAAGGAAAACATTAGCTCTGCAGATAAGATAGACGATATAATCAACGGGCTCAAAAGGATTCTAAACAGATGTTTGATTAAAGACAACATCTCCGCTTTTTATGCATTTCTAGATAAAATAAACGATTGCTTCAATGTCACTGATCAAGCAAATAAATTGGCGCAAGAAAAACTATTTGACTTATATTTGTGGTTAATACAAAAAACTTCTTCCTTAGTAAACCAACAGTTCCTGGAACTTACATTTGATCAAATCCGGGAAACAATAGAGGGGCTTGATAATAGAAGGGCCATATCGACAAGTTTTTCATCTACTATTATTCGCGGTCTAGCAAGTGCTGTTCATTCTGGCGAAAAGAATAACATAAAAGTTGTAAATGAGATTGTTGTTCTTCTCTTTGGATTTCTGGCCGAAGATTCAGCGCTCAATTTTATGCTATCTTCAGCCACAAATAAAAAGCAATTATACCGGAGCCTTTTTAATATTGGGACATACTGTATAGAAGAGAACTATGAAGATGGACTTCGGCGCGTTTCGAATTCTTTAGGTTGGCTAGCAATCTATAGCATCCGTCAAAATACCGGCGACTTGACTACTTATATCCTTGGCCGGGCAAAAGAGCTATATGAGATTGCCTCGGAGATGGATGTTTCGCCGAAGACCATGACTTTCCTTCTCACTTTGTTTACCACGATAGGTACGTATTGCTGCAAAGACAGAGCATTGGGTAAATACCTCAGGTTCATTATCGATTCAATAAAAGATGCAGATATACAAAGTGTGAAGACCGCAGTCAGACTAAGAACAAGTGAAAACGAGACGTGGAACGACCTGTACGAGAACAGAACCAAAGAATTAACAACGATGTTTCTTAAAGCGTTTTCCACTCAAGTGAAGAAAGCATCCTAGATAATGAGAAAATGAGATACCCACGCTTTAGTAAGCTTGTTTGATGCTATAGACAAACCCGCTTTCGGCTTTAACCAAAAGCGGGTTTGTCTTCGATCGGAAATGTACCAGATCTTGCTATCACAGCTTTTTCTGTTTATTTATTTCCAAGAACGCTACTCAACATAGCATCACAATACTTACTAATATCCCGGGGATTGACAATCTGACAGTTCTCAACGACAGATTGGAAATAGTTATCAATACTATCTCGGTTAATGATCGTAGCACTTCGATCTCCCGGTAGCAAGGAACCTCTCGCTTCAATCCATGGGCGCTCATTATGCGTTATCTTACTTAAGATCGGTCCAGAGTAACCTCCAAAGCTATCAGCAACTGCATCAAGGAGGCTAATCTCTTGTGTGGTTAATTCACCGAAATCTTCTCTAAGATCAACTGTAGGTTTCTCGATTGGGTTGTAACCATACTCCTTATACTTATAATAAATATCAGGAAAAACCGGACCATATGACCACGCTTGGCATTCGTCCAGAAAGAGCTGTTCCTTAAAGAGAGCATTATAAAAAGCCTGTGCGTAATATAGGAGTTTTTGCAGCGCCATCGGCGTAATATCCTCTGTTCTGCACAGCAAATACCTAGCAACCTGCTCAATTTTACCTTCACCATAAAGGATATTGAACTCATCAATTGCAGCTCTGCATTTCATATATGCTACTGACGATATTTTGTCTTTTCCCTGCTCCAAATACTCTTCCATAGTTTTATAAGATGCTCTGAGTCGGAGCAGCAGATCAGAGTGGTCGCGCGAGGGAAGTTGACCAGCAACATATCTGTTAATAGTCACTTCGCCAAAGCCAAGGAGCCGAGCTAGTGGCCCCGCTCCAATTTTATACTTTTCTAAAATCTCATTTACTTCTGCAACAGTTATCAGTTTAGCTGCCTTTCGATATCCCTCCTCACGCGAGACGACATTCGCATCGTTTATTTCAGGAACATAGATTAACTCGCCACATTGATGGCAATGAGCACTGACTTCAACATAGCTGAATGTTATACCCCTCACAGTTATCATCTCTCTGGAATTGGAAACCGTGTAGGGATTTTTACAACCGCACGCAATGCAAAATGCGGTCGCTTGATTTGGCATGATTCCTTCTCCTCTCATTTTTAACATTGTCCAAAAAGCTAGTTATGCATACCTTCTCGATGGAAGGAAATCACGACTACTACATCGTATCTTTTCTGTTCAACTAAGTACATTTTTATATAGAGCTATAGATTCTCCAATTCTCCGTAGATTGGAATTGCATAGCATCTGATAAATTTGTACACTTCTGATTCAGCATACCTCGGATTGTCATTTGGGGCTATCTCAATGCAATCCTCTGCCGTCAATTCTTTGATCATTTTAATTTTCTGATCATGGCTAAGGTTAAAACTACGTTCGAATTCAATGTTCTTCTCGTTTAGTTGAAATTGACAGTCATTGGTTGCTAGAACCGGCCTAATACGTGCTAAAAACCGCTCTGCTTTTTTCAACTCTCCGTCCAAAAGCCGATTGCCGATAATAATCACCTCTTGTTTTGCTGGCAATTACAGCATAACATAGCGATAAGATTTTGTCAATATCTTATCGCTATATGGCGTTTAGCAGCTTGCAGACCTCTATTCTATAATATGCAATGATCTTTTTCATTTTAGTACCTCTGTTCTTGTTTGGTAGCATACACCTGCCAGCTATCATACCGTTTCATTATATCTTCATCTTACACTTTTCCAAGTCCAATAGACCGGACTTTTATGTCTTTTCTTTATTACAATACTGTTTAGTCTTTTTTTATTTGTTTTCAGAGCTTTTTTCATTATATATTCTCATCTAATTTGTGGTGTGTTATTGGCGCACTCATTCATTTTCTTATGTACCTGAGAAGATCTTTTCAATCGCAAAAATATTTCTTATTATCAAAGCATTGACTAATCTTCCATGTCGGTACAAATAGCATGGAACAAAGTTTTCGTTCCCACATATATGAGTTACTGCTGCATCTTCATTTTTCTCCAAATACTATCTGGGGTACTAAAATATTTCCCTGATAAACTCCATCACTTTTATTTGGGTATCAATTATGGTAATATCACATTAAAATGAGCCCGAAACCATTATTGCATCTAGGAGAGGAAATATGAATACAATTAAAGTATACGATATACTTGAGAATCGGTTCCGGGACCTTATCCCAAACAACTATAACGATGACCTCATTATAGGGGCAATTCAATTTACAAAAGCTGCACTTGAGGAAATAAAAAAGGATTTTATTGTTTGTGGTTATATGATTGTTCACAAAGCAAGCAAAATCTATTATCCGATTGACATTCATGCGCAAACAATAGTTCTTCTCGAAGGTAGCTATAATTGTTTGTCCAAAAAACTACAACAAAAACTGTCACGATATAACATAGTCGGAAACGATTCTCATATATTCTCACCTTTTTTTATTGACTGGATACTAAGGGGCAACTGGGACTGTTTTATTCAGCATGGGCCATTTATCAAAATGTGCTCACATTTTTTTGAAGATCAAGAAACGCTGAATCTGATGGCTGAAAAATCCTTATCTATTGTCAAGCCAACCAATTATGATGAGTTGTGTGACATGACAAGGGCCGCAATTGAATTATCCGGTGCAGACTTCTATTCTCCGGATTATATAGAATCTAATAAATATGCTATAGACGCTCTGATCCATCATTATCATATTCTTTTTTCATCGGAAGAAGTTGAAGAATACACCTATCAAATCTGTAGCATCATATGCACACAATGGGAGGAGAGCCATGCCTGAATACAAAAGTGGGAGCGGAACGCCATATTGGTATGAATGGGAAATTGGTTTGATCAAGTGTCTTGATATGATGACTGACATGAATATTCGATCAGTCACTCTTCAATCGACTGATTTTCAATCTTTGGACGACGTAGTTGTAAATTATAGCAATGGTTCCTCTTGCAACATTCAAGTAAAGCATACAGATGTAGATGGGAATTTCACGTACAGTACCTTAGCTGCTGGTAAGAATCCCATGCTAAGAGCATGGGCACGGGATTGGAAAGCCAGCAAGGATAAATTTCATATTGCAGAAATACATATTGTCACCAACAAACAATGGGGTATTAAAGGACGCGATGGGCGTTGCTCATTCTCACAGTTTATTGGTACTGTTTTTCCGATCTTGAAAAATGATTACTATTATACCGGAAAGAACGCACAAGAACGGAACGCAATCTCATGGTTTAAAGAGCAACTCTCTTTTCTTGGTACAGATGCCCCTGAGTTTGTTCGCTTGCTCTCATTTGAGCAGGAAGGCAATCTTCAAGAAGTTGATGATATAATCAAACAGCAGATTACTATGCTTCTCGGGACAACCGATAAAACGGCATGCGACTTATCTAGGAAAGCATTGTTAGCCGAGTTAAGCGTTTGGGCAACCTCCCTCCGTGAAAGTCAAGAAATAACAAGAGAAAACGTGTATAAGGTATTATGTTGCGATTCAAAAGTACCCCCTAAATTTGATTTATTTCCTGAACTGCCCGTTTTCCCTTCCAGAATTGGTTTTGCCAAACAGTTTATCCAATTGCTTAAAACAACTGATAAAAAAGTAGTGTTCTTAGAAGGTTTTCCCGGTTCTGGCAAGACGAGCTTTGTCAGTTATCTGGCGCAACTGAAAGATACTCCGGTTGACTTTCGGTTTTACACGTATTTACCTGTTAACAAGGATTATCCCTCATACAGTGACGATCAAGGATTCTTTAGTGGAGAATTATTATGGAGGAGCATATTATTCCAGCTGAAGAAAAAATTTGAGAAGCTGGGCGTATTAAGTGAGATAGAATTCCCGTTGATATACTGCTACCTTACCGTTGCAGAGATGAGAGAAACTGCGCTGAGATTCTTGCCAAAATATGCGGAACTCACTGGTCACCCTTGCATTCTGTTTATAGATGGATTAGATCATGCAGCTCGCTCATATAATTCCAGCACCACCCTCCTATTCCAGTTACCTCGTCCTGATGAAATCGGCGAATCCGTAAAGTTTGTTTTGGTCAGCCAGCCGATCAACGAGCACTTTCCCAGTTGGCTGTCAAGCAATCCTCAGGTAGAGTATATTTCCCTCCCCGAATTATCTCAGGAAGATGTTATCATGTTGCTCCAAGATGAACCCTTCTGCGCTCCTGAGACAGATAGAATCAGCTTATCGCAAAGCATCATTGATGTTGTTGGTAACAATGCTCTAAACGTTCTCTTTGCTATACAAGAAGCAAAAACACACTTCGCAGGATGTACATTTGATGAAATCATCCAGCAGTTAAAACAGTGCAAGCTTAACGAACAAATAGGCAGCTATTATGAATGGATCATCAGTTCGGTTGGTACAGATATTCTCTCGCAGAAGCTCAAATTTATCTTCGCGTTTTCATCTAGTAAAATAACGTTGGAGCAAGTGGTCCTTCTATGCGACAAGCCGACTGAAGAGGTTTCCTTAACCCTTAGTCGTATGCTTCCTTTAGTTATGGAGGACCAGGGATTATTCTACGCATTTCATAATGATGTTCGACTCTTTTTTAAACGAATTGTACTATCTGCGAGGAATTATCCATCATTAGCCCTTGCAATCAGAGACAGAATCCTGGCCGAACCAAAACTGCATCGTTTCGCTTACGATATTCTTTTCAGCTCCCTGTGTGAACTAACCGATTCCACCTATCTAATTTCGTTTTTTTCTCCGGAATACATCATAGAGTCTGTAAAGTATGATGTATCGCTTAATAATTTACTTATCCAATTTGAAACCGTCTCATCTATTCTGGCAGATAATACAGATCTAAACTCGTTGCACCGTTTCAGCCTTGTTGCAACCGCGTTAGAGCAGTACCTAAGCTGTGTTCATTATTATGTTAAAGAAAATGAACACTTTGACAACGCCATAATCTCTGGAAAAATGCGCACAGAAAAAAACGTATTGGAAAGGCAAACAGACCTTCCAACAATAGTGGAAGATATCTATAAATTACTGATCAATAATCAAGATGGTCGTGCGAAGAAACTATTTGGCAAACATCTTTCCTCCTGCAAGTTAAGGGAATACTTATCCTATACGGTCGAGGCAGATGAGCACGAGGGTCTAGGCTTCTATGAGCAATGTGGATTTGTTTGTCGGTATTATTATCCGGACGTTTTCAAGGAGCATTATAAAGACGATGAATCGTATTATAAGTTTGTAAACGGATGGCTTCAAGCGAGTGTTTCCTTCATTCGTCCAGAGGAAATAGAAACTACTTTCACTTTTTCCGGCTATTATTCACATTCATTGTTTTCCTATATTGTTGGGCTTTGTGAAAAGAAAAATGTTTCTGAAGACGCCCTTAATGTACTGAATCGATACTTGATTGGACATAGCGTGCACATCGCAGCATTGGTTGAATTATGTGTTAAAGAGATTATTTCTGATTGCTGCACAGATGAATTGTTGAACGAAATACAGCTTCGATACTCAGAAATCGCCGCTGATGATCAACCAGACATTTTTCATTTTCCATCAGATAAGCTTCCCTGCCTGTTTAAAGCGTTCTTCTGTATCTACCCTCGGTTAACTGAAATAAAACCCATACTAGAGAATTACAAAACACTTCTATATCAAAACCACGTAAGAAAGCAAACTGATCGCGGATTTCCTCCGGCAAATCAGCAATTTTCGCGTGCATGTAAAGTCTTTTCAGCGTATTATAGCGGAAATTGTGACAACGCAGAGATACTTGATACGATCTTTTCTTTGGCTTATATCGGCAAAAAATTTGGTGCGGGATCATGCCATGATTGTGCTGCATATCCGGTAAGGAAGTTCCTGTTCAAAGTCATATATAAAACTTACGAAAAGGAATGCGATCCTGCTAAATCCTCATCTCTTTGTGTCGAACTGATGAATCTTTTTATCAATCCGCATCCATATTATGATGCCGAATTGGCATTGCTTTATCTCCTTGCCAACGAAAAAGAAAGATACATTGAGATCGTTCAGCACTGGGCTGGCCCAGACGGATTGATGTGGAAGAATGAGTATGACGAAGTTGAGTATTATTATAACAGTATTTCCTGGCTACTAGACCAGTTTGGAATGACCACCCTAAAAAGCGAGATTGAATTGAGAATGAAATATCGGATCGTTAGTTATTCCGGTCATAAAGACTATTCGCTGAATGATCTGTTAGAATGGTATAAAGTTCTTCCGCTTTCCACTGAAAAGCTCTTGACCTGGGGTGCGCAGCTTCTGTCCATTTCTGACAGTGCACACGAAATTGGCGACAATCGGATGTCTGGATCTGTTGATAAAGAATTATTCCGGATAGCCGTCGACTTAGGGCCGCAGTATTCAGAAGCTCTGTTTGAAGTTAAGAATACTCCGAAAGACTTTTGCTATTGGCGTGACTGTCTCTTGAACTCGTACTTCGAAAAACTGTCCTCTCTTTGTTTACGCGATTCTGAGTTGTTCAGCCTATACCAAATCGTTAATGCTTGGATCAATGTCAGAATTGAGGAAAGCAAGCAGCGCGGCTACAATAAACTCAACTATCTGCAGCGATATAACAGCGAGATTCTCTCAATCATAACTGACACTCGTGCAAAAGCTATCATTGAGTCCAATGGATATTACACTTATACGAGCACAGGCCATACCGAACTTACCCCTGCAAAAAATCCGTTTGATTGGCTTTTAGTAGAACTTGCAAAGGAGGGTTACTCAAAAGAGCTTCAATATAAGATTCAGGCGTTTATCACGGTTGATTCTTATGGCCTCTTGTCTTTCTTGTTGAGTGCTGGAGATAGAATAGAACCTGCCTTTCTTCCAACATTTGCACATGAATGCGTGGTAAAATACATTCTGACTGAGAACAAGTACTGTATGCAAGAAACCGGTTTAGACCAGCTTTTTCATAAGTATTATCTTTATTTCACAGAAAACGATTGGCAGCAACTATTGCTAAACACTGTTTCAAAAGCATCCACGGATCGTGAAAGTCTGCTCTATTCTATGAGCCACGATCTTGAAGTACTTGATCTGTATTACAGCGCGAGCCATCATATGAATCATATTGAAGACCTGTTCTCAGACAAGCTCAATCTCCATTGGGCTTTGATTACAGCCAATGGTCTTCTATCTCGAAAAGAGTATCACTTATCTCA
>Ga0247609_10003654_pt1 | contig 15530 bp, 10 predicted proteins | sample 172DNAGHGlowgp2_FD_193487 | JGI IMG/M metagenome (GOLD analysis project Ga0247609, IMG submission 193487) | Sheep rumen microbial communities from Palmerston North, Manawatu-Wanganui, New Zealand - 1728 DNA GHGlow gp2 | ecosystem: Host-associated > Mammals > Digestive system > Stomach > Rumen ...
TGCCGCCCTGCTGCTCTCCGAGATCAATCCTGACCGTGCCGACACGCTGCTGGCCCGCGGATACATGTATGGCGAGAGCCGTGTCATCGTCGGTGCCCACTGGCAGAGCGATGTCGATGCCGGTCGTCTGGCAGCCTCTGCCGCCTATGCCCGCCTGCACACCAGCGATCGGTTCTTGGAGCAGATGCGGCTGGCCCGTCAGGAGTATCGTTGCAAGGCCGGTCTGGCCACAGCTGCCGAGATGAAGGCCTACAAGAAAGCTGCCGAGAAGCGGGCAAAGGCTGCCAGGCGTTAGTCTCAGCCCCGTTCAGCCGACGGCATCCCGCACCACGAGGCTTGCCAGCATGAAGCCGAAGATCGCGGTGATGTGCACCAGCGACCCCTTGCCCGTCCCCGGTGTACCGTTGTCCGCAGGAGCCTGTCCGTTTTGCTCGTCAGGCTCCTGCGGCTTTTCTATGTCAGTGGCTGTCAGCTCGTCGGAGTAGACACACAGGAACTTCCGTGCCGGATAGTTCCCCTCGCGCTTGAAGCGCTTGCGGAGGGCACGAGCCAGAGGGTCGCCCTGCACCTTCCAGAATTCCGCAATCTTGATGCGGGTAGGGTCTATTTTCAGGGCAGCACCCATCGACGAGAACAGCCTCCCCTCCTGCCGCTCTCCCCCGACGGGGGGAAGGCTCGTGGCCATGCGGATGAGCAGCGCCTTGTCCTTCAGCGAGTCGATGGCATCGATGATGTAGTCGTAGCTGTCCAGGTGGAAGCGCTCTGCCGTCTCAGCGGTAAAGAACTCGTGTACAGCCGTAATGTCGGCTGCGGGGTTGATGCTCAGCAGGCGTTCGCGCAGCACGTCCACCTTCACCTGTCCCACCGTTCGGGTCGTGGCCATCAGCTGCCGGTTGATGTTGCTGGCACAGACGCAGTCAGAGTCGACGATTGTCAGTTGCCGGATGCCGCTGCGCACCAGGCTCTCGGCACACCACGACCCTACGCCGCCCACGCCAAAGATGATCACACGCTTCCGGGCAATGCGCCCCATCGCCTCTTTGCCCAGCAGGAGCTCCGACCTGCAGAACATCTCTTGTTCTATCGTCATGTCGTTTCTGTTTTTTTGATGTTTAGTTTCTCACCGCTGCCGGCGTCCAGTTCCTGAAGAACCGCAGCACCTTCTCCTGCCGATAGCCCTGTCCCTCCTCTAAGAAGCTCGAATCCTGAATGTGCAGGACCTTTCCTTCCTCGTCGAGGACGACAAACACGGGGAAGCCGAACCGGCCGCAGTTCTTCAGCCGCTTCATCAGCTCTGCTGCCTGCTGCGCCTTTTCTGCGCCCTCCGCTTTGCGCGGATGGTAGTTCACGTGGATATACTCAAAGTTGTTACTGACGACCTTGCTGATGGCCGTGTCGTTCGCGATGAAGTCGGCAAAGCGCAGGCACCAGATGCACCAGTTGCCGCCCACCTGGCAGACCACAAACTTGCCGTTGGCCTTCGCCCTGACGAGCGCCTGGTCAATCTGCTCCAGCGGGTTCGCCTCCTCGTCGTACACCTTCTTCAGCGCTTTTTGGGCATTCGCCGACAGGGTCAGGCACAGGGCTGCAACAGCCAACACTACTTTTCTTTTCATCATCATCATAAACAGTCGTAAAACCGGGTGCAAAGATAAAACATTCATTTCATAGAAAAGGTCACCGTTGAAGGACGATGACCAAGGACCTGATGTTTTTCACAACGGAATAATCAGATGACCACAGCCGTTCCGCTGACAGCAACCATCAGCATAGAGCCGTTGGACCCGATGGTCTCGTAGTCTATGTCGACGCCAACGATCGCGTTAGCCCCCATGTCCCGGGCACGTTCCATCATTTCCTGCATAGACGTGTCTTTAGCTTCGCGCAGCACTTTCTCGTAGCTGCCTGCCCTGCCGCCCACGATGTCGCGGATGCCAGCGAACAGATCCTTAAAGAAGTTTGCACCAATAATCGTCTCGCCCGTCACCACCCCTTTATATTCGCGGATGGAGCGGCCTTCAATCTGTGGAGTCGTCGTGATAATCATACGTTTTTTTGATGTTATTTGTTTAACTGAGTATGGAAAAAATCTGGCCACTTGCGGCCAGTCTTGTTTAGTTTTTCGGGGTTTCTCCTTATTGCGTTGCAAAGATAAACTATTTGTCTGATTTTGCCATACGTTTGAAATGTTTTTTGTACTTTTGTAGGCAAAATTAAACCTAACCTACATTATTCACGGTAATTATGTTGATTTCCCCTGCCGACAGACCGCGCTGCGCATTCAGGCAGAATACGATGTGTATTCAGGCAGAATGCGATGTGTATTCAGGCAGAATGCGATGTGTATTCAGGCAGAATGCGATGCGTATTCAGGCAGAATACGATATGCATTCAGCCTGAACGCGTTACGAATTCGTGCAAGGGGCTAAAATCACAAACAGATGAAGAGTAAACAATATCCCGTACAAAGTCTACTTTCTTCGGAAAAGAGTCAACCGTCTCGGGGGAAGTAGGCAACTTTCCTCAGGTGTGTGAGTCCACCTTTTCCGTATGAAAAAAGGCAGGAATCACGCGCAACCCCCTGTTTTCTGCGGAAAGAGCGAAAATTCCACTTTTCCACTTTTCCGCATTTCCAGGAAAACCCCTATTTTATGCGGAAGTCAGAGATTTAGATACCTTTGCACACCCAAGGACACCTATAGATAATGTAATGGCAGACGATACGTCTTTGCCTGTTGTTCTTAATACTATTTTTGGCCAAAGAGTCCCCTGATCATCACATATTTTCAATCACAAGATGTTCGGAGCCATTCGTACTATCACCAACGAGCGGGGGCGAACCGCTCTTCGTGGGAAAAGACGTGGCAAAGGCATTAGGGTATGCAAAAAGCCGTAGCGCGTTAGCTGCCCATGTTGATGAGGATGATAAAAAGGACGCCCTGATTCAGGGCCCCCTTGGTGGAACTCAGAAAATGACGGTCATCACCGAAAGCGGCCTCTACTCCCTCATCCTCTCTTCGAAGCTGCCGCAGGCGGGGAGACCGTCTTCGCCGAGATGGTACAGGAGCAGGCACGGCGCCAGGGTCAGAAAAAACAATAACACTTTTCTTTTCATCATAATCTTCATAAACAGTCGTAAAACCGAGTGCAAAGAAAACAATCATATAAAAGAAAAGGTCACCGTTGAAGGACGATGACCAAGGACCTGATGTTTTCACAACGGAATAATCCTTATTGTGATTTGCTAAAAATTAGTGGTGCAAAGATAAACAATTTCTTCAGAATTGCCAAACAATTGAAAAGATTTTTGTACTTTTGTAGGCGAAATAACTAAAAACTCAATATTATGAAGAAGATTCTTGGTCTGGATTTGGGAACAAACAGTATAGGTTGGGCACTTGTCAATGAAAAAGAAAATGAAGATGAGTCATCATCTATTATCCGACTTGGCGTTAGAGTAAATCCTCTAACCGTTGATGAAATAGCAAATTTTGAGAAAGGGAAAAGCATAACTACTAATGCTAATAGGACATTAAAACGTAGTATGCGTAGGAATCTCCAACGTTATAAATTACGCCGAGATCATTTAATTCACATCTTAAAGGATAATGGCTTCATTGATGATGATACCATCTTGTCCGAACATGGAAACAATAGCACATTTGAGACATATTGGCTTAGAGCGAAAGCTGCTACAGAAGAGATTTCTTTAGTTGAATTTGCACGTGTTCTGTTACAAATCAACAAAAAGCGCGGTTACAAGAGTAGTCGCAAAGCTAAATCCACAGAAGAAGGACAACTTATCGACGGTATGGAAATGGCCAAGACTATGTACGAAGAAGGTATTACTCCTGGCCAATTTTCTCTAAAACTACTTGAAAGGGGAAAGAAATACCTTCCTGATTTCTATCGGTCAGATTTGTCAGACGAGTTCAATAAAATATGGGATTGCCAGCAATTCTATTATCCGGAGATTTTAACAGAAACCATTAAAGAAGAGTTGAAAGGCAAGAACAAGAAACAAACATGGGCAATTTGTTCAAAGCCCTTTAATATTGTCGGCATGAAGCGTGAGACAAAAGGATTTGAACAAAAGATAGAGAATTATCGTTGGCGTACTCAGGCACTTACCCAAAAACTTGGATTAGAAGAACTTGCAATCGTCTTGCAGGAAATTAATGGGCAGATTAGTAACGCCAGCGGTTATTTGGGCAACATAAGTGATCGCAGTAAAATACTGTACTTCAATCATCAGACAGTAGGTCAGTATCAAATGTCTGAATTGCAGAAGAATCCAAACTACAGTCTTAAGAATCAAGTATTCTATCGACAGGACTATCTAAATGAGTTTGAAGCTATTTGGGAAACCCAAGCAAAATATCACCGTGAATTAACTGCTGCGCTCAAGAAAGAGATCAGAGATGTTGTTATCTTTTATCAGCGTTCGCTTAAATCCCAAAAAGGACTTATATCTTTCTGTGAGTTTGAAAGTCAGCAGATTGAAATCGAGACAGGCGGAAAAACAAAGAAGAAGACCATTGGTTGCAAAGTGTGTCCAAAGTCTTCTCCACTCTTTCAAGAATTTAAGATCTGGCAGAAACTTAATGATGTCGTCATTTCTGGAAATGTCATTCCTGTAGAACAATTAGATTTATTTGGAAATGTATCATCTTTCAAATACGGTAAGCGCTCACTTTATCAAGAAGAAAAAGAACGGCTATTTGAAGAACTGAATTATAAAGAGAAGCTATCAAAGGGCGGAATACTAAAGATACTCTTTGACAACCCAAAGGATTATGATTTGAATTTCAAAGAACTTGACGGAAATACGACTCAAGCTGAACTATTCAAAGCCTATCAAACCATAATAGAGATGAGCGGTCATGGAAGTTACGACTTTTCAAAAATGGAGTCACATGATGCCATTCAGATTGTAAAGGAGATTTTCAACGGCCTCGGGTTCAACACAGACATTTTATATTTCGATTCTTACTTAGAAGGCCATTTGCTTGAACAGCAGCCGATGTATCGACTGTGGCATTTACTGTATTCTTTTGAAGGTGATGAATCGGTTATGGGTAATGAAAAACTTATCAATAAGATTTCAGAACAGTTTGGCTTTGAGAAAGAATATGCGACTGTTCTTGCCAATGTAGTATTCAAACCTGATTATGCCAGTTTGAGTGCTAAGGCTATCCGTAAAATACTGCCTCATTTAAAAGACGGGAATGACTATAGCATAGCTTGCGAATATGCCGGTTATCGCCATTCAAAAAGATCGCTTACAAAAGAAGAAATAAAGAATAAGATACTTAAAGATCACTTGGAATTATTGCCGCGCAATAGTCTGCGCAATCCTGTTGTAGAGAAGATTTTAAACCAAATGATTAACGTGGTCAATGGCATCATAGACACTTACGGGAAACCCGACGAAATACGCATCGAACTTGCACGTGAACTCAAGAAGTCTGCACAAGAACGCGAAGAACTTACGAGATACATCAACTCTACTACAAAGCTACACGAAGAATATGTGCAAATACTAAAAGCAGAACCCTTTAATTTGTCGCATGTGAGCCGAAATGACATTATTCGCTATAAACTCTATTTGGAATTAAAAGAGAATGGATTCAAAACACTCTACTCGAACACATATATACCTAAAGAGAAACTCTTCACAAAAGAATTTGAAATTGAGCACATCATCCCCAAAGCAAAGCTTTTCGATGACTCCTTATCAAACAAAACCATCGAAGCAAGGCAAGTGAATCTTGATAAAAGAGATATGACTGCTTTCGACTTCGTCTCAAGTTATTATGGCGACACCTATGCGTCACAATATACCACCCGAATAGAAAACCTATTCAGTGACAAAGTAATCAGCAAGACCAAGCGAGACAAACTATTGATGAAGGAGACTGAAATACCAAGTGGATTCATCAATCGTGATTTACGCGATTCCCAGTATATCGCCAAGAAAGCAAGAGAGATTCTTGAAGAAATAGTCCGAGTGGTGGTACCAACAACAGGCAGCGTGACAGATCGCCTGCGTGAAGACTGGCAGCTCGTAGACATTATGCAAGAACTTAATTGGGAGAAATATGACAGACTTGGGCTCACAACAACAGAGATTGGACGTGATGGGCAGCGTATACGGCATATCAAGGATTGGACCAAACGCAACGACCATCGTCACCATGCAATGGATGCCCTTACCATTGCTTTTACCAAACATTGTTACATACAATACCTGAACAACCTGAACGCAAGAGTCCAAAAAGGCATAGATGACTACATTGACTTGGACACGGTTGAGCTGTCTGCATTAGATAAAGATCAACGCTCTTCTGTGATGTATGCGATTGAAAAGAAGGAACTGCTACGTGACAAACATGGAAGATTACGTTTTATTCCTCCAATGCCTTTGGATGAATTCAGGAGTGAGGCCAAACAACAATTAGAACACATCTTGATTTCCAACAAAGCAAAGAACAAGGTTGTTACTCATAATATAAACATATCCAGGAAAAAGACTGGCACAAACAAGAAAGTACAGCAGACCCCAAGAGGTCAGCTTCATTTAGAAACCGTATATGGTAGCAGTAAACGCCCTGTCACAAAAGAAGAAAAAATTAATGCAGCCTTTGACTACCAGAAAATTCAAACCGTAGTAAAGAAGTCATACAGGGATGCCCTAATAATCCGACTGAAGCAATTTGGGAATGACCCCAAAAAAGCCTTTACTGGAAAAAACAGTTTGGAAAAGAATCCTCTATGGATAAATGACAGCCATACGGAAAAAGTTCCAGAAAAAGTAAAGACGGTAACATACGAAACCATTTATACTATCAGAAAAGAAATAACACCAGACTTGAAAATTGACAAAATAATAGACGAACGGATAAAATCTGTTTTGCAAGAACGGCTTAAAGAATATGGCGGGGATGCAAAGAAAGCATTCTCTAATCTCGACGAGAACCCTATATGGCTCAACCGAGAGAAAGGAATATCTATCAAAAGAGTAACCATAACTGGGATTAATAATGCCGTAGCTCTTCATGACAAACATGACAAGGATGGAAAAGTAATCCTCGACAAGGATGGAAAAACTCAACCTGTTGATTTTGTCAACACAGGCAACAATCATCATGTAGCAATCTATCGCAAGCCCAAATTAGACAAAGACGGATTGCAATTATATAGTGATAATGGAGAACCGTTATTTGAACTCGACGAGAAAATTGTATCTTTTTACGAAGCGACTTCTCGTGCTGTTCTTGGCTATCCAGTCATTGACAAAGAATACAAGAAAGACGAAGGATGGAAATTCCTATTCACCATGAAGCAGAATGAATATTTTGTTTTCCCATGTTACGATGAAGAGGGCAACATTTTGTTCAACCCACTTGACTATGACGAAGACTGGTATTGCAATCCAAACAACTATGCAATTATTAGCCCAAATCTATTTAGGGTGCAAAAAATAGCCACAAGGAATTATTTCTTTAGACATCATTTAGAAACAACTGTTATAGAACCCAAAGAATTAAAAGGAATAACATATAAGCCACAATTAGGACTTAATGGAATAACCGGAATTGTGAAGGTTCGCGTAAATCATATTGGACAAATAGTATCAGTTGGAGAGTATTAATTATATCGTCTATGATCAAAAAGACCCTATGTTTTAGCAATCCTGCCTATCTCTCGCTGAGGGACGCCCAACTAGTGATTAAACTGCCAGAGGTGGAGAAGGCCGACAACCTCACAGAAGAGTTCAAGAAGGCCAATGAGATAACACGCCCCATCGAGGATATTGGCGTGGTAGTACTCGACCACAGGCAAATCACCATTACCCAGGGAGCGCTGGAGGCGCTGTTGGAAAATAACTGCGCCGTCATCACATGCGACTCAAACCATCTGCCAGTAGGGCTACTCCTGCCCTTAGTTGGCAACACGACACAGAACGAACGGTTCCGAGATCAGCTCAACGCTTCCCTGCCCTTGCAAAAGCAGCTATGGCAACAAACGATACAACAAAAGATTCGTAATCAGGCTGCCGTACTGTCTCAATGCTCTGACGCAGAAACAAGATGCATGCAGGTGTGGGCTAACGATGTGCGCAGTGGTGATCCTGACAACTATGAGGCTCGTGCTGCCGTCTATTATTGGAAGAGTCTGTTTGGTCATATTCCAGACTTTATTCGTGACCGTGAAGGAGTTGCACCCAACAACCTGTTGAACTATGGCTATGCCATCCTTCGGGCTGTCATTGCCCGCTCGCTGGTGGCCAGCGGTCTGCTTCCCACCCTCGGCATTCACCATCATAACCGCTACAATGCCTATTGCTTGGCCGATGACATCATGGAGCCTTATCGTCCCTACGTCGACCGACTGGTCTATGACATCACCGAGCAGTATGGGGTAGACGTAGAACTCTCCAAAGACATCAAGGCTGAATTGTTGTCTATCCCAACTCTCGATGTAGTGATAGGAGGCAAACGGAGTCCTCTATTGGTGGCAGCGGCACAAACGACGGCCTCACTTTACAAATGTTTCAATGGAGAACTCAGAAAGATTGCCTATCCTGAACTTTAGCTTATCATTGACTTATGCATGCAGAACGGTTCAGTGAATACAGAGTTATGTGGCTTTTAGTGTTGTTCGACCTTCCTACCGAGACGAAGAAGGACATCAAGGAATATGCAAAGTTCCGAAAACGCCTTATTCAGGATGGGTTCACCATGTTTCAGTTTTCCATCTACGTGCGTCATTGTGCCAGTATGGAGAATGCTGAGGTACATCGAAAACGAGTGAAGGCCATCTTGCCTGAATTTGGAAAGGTGGGCATTATGTGTATCACCGATAAACAATTCGGCAACATTGAACTGTTCTATGGCACCAAGCCTCAACAACCCAATGCGCCTGGCCAGCAATTAGAGTTATTTTAAATCATTTAGACATTGTTTGCACTGTTTTCAGTCTTTGTAGTTAAGTTTGAGTAAGACATGATGAAGGGGGGGGAGAAAAACAGAAAAGGAGAATTCCGCAGTTTTCTTGGAATCCTCCTTTCTTGTAATGGCATTTTTTCTTTTCTAATTTTCTTTGTAAGCATCTGACAATCAGGTTGTTACATGAATCCAGATGTTTATGCCACTGCAAAGGTACTAATTTTTCAGCAAATCACAACTGGCGTTCATTGATGGCGTGTGTTGCCACCGATGTTTATGCCACTGCAAAGGTACTAATTTTTCAGCAAATCACAACTTAAGCTTCCAGAAGTTGTTTATCATCCGGATGTTTATGCCACTGCAAAGGTACTAATTTTTCAGCAAATCACAACTCATCACGGACAAACCGCTTAGGGTTGATAGATGTTTATGCCACTGCAAAGGTACTAATTTTTCAGCAAATCACAACCGTATGTCAGCACACTCCAGAAGGAGGCGCGATGTTTATGCCACTGCAAAGGTACTAATTTTTCAGCAAATCACAACCAATACCTATTAGACTATCAGACAGATTAAGATGTTTATGCCACTGCAAAGGTACTAATTTTTCAGCAAATCACAACGGGGACAGACAATCACCTGAATCTAAATCGGATGTTTATGCCACTGCAAAGGTACTAATTTTTCAGCAAATCACAACCTAAAACGTCAGCGGCTGGCTGCTGATTTTGATGTTTATGCCACTGCAAAGGTACTAATTTTTCAGCAAATCACAACATATTTTTTATAGGTTATTCGAGCCTCATAGATGTTTATGCCACTGCAAAGGTACTAATTTTTCAGCAAATCACAACCCATACGGCGTATCAAAGGAACATGCGCTGGATGTTTATGCCACTGCAAAGGTACTAATTTTTCAGCAAATCACAACGCACTCATTTGTACTTTAGTAGCCGACTGGGATGTTTATGCCACTGCAAAGGTACTAATTTTTCAGCAAATCACAACTTGATTTGGATGAGGCTAAACAGCGCATTGGATGTTTATGCCACTGCAAAGGTACTAATTATTCAGCAAATCACAACATCTGTTTGCAATCCATTGGTTGTATTTCTGATGTTTATGCCACTGCAAAGGTACTAATTTTTCAGCAAATCACAACTTATGGGAAGAAGAATGTCGTAATTACCAGATGTTTATGCCACTGCAAAGGTACTAATTTTTCAGCAAATCACAACGCTCCCACGGATCCACGATGCCGTTGTGGTGATGTTTATGCCACTGCAAAGGTACTAATTTTTCAGCAAATCACAACCGGTCTTACATATCTCCATATTAGTACGGGGATGTTTATGCCACCGCAAAGGTACTAATTTTTCAGCAAATCACAACCGTCTTTTGCCTTTTTCATAATTGCTTTCAGATGTTTATGCCACCGCAAAGGTACTAATTTTTCAGCAAATCACAACCGACCTTATCAATTACCTTTGCCCATAACGGATGTTTATGCCACCGCAAAGGTACTAATTTTTCAGCAAATCACAACCCGGGAGTATAGCGGGGTCCGGGGGCCTTGGATGTTTATGCCACTGCAAAGGTACTAATTTTTCAGCAAATCACAACGGCAGACAAGAGGTTCAAGAAGGCCAAGCAGATGTTTATGCCACTGCAAAGGTACTAATTTTTTCAGCAAATCACAACTCTGAAAATCACAGGAGACGCACTAAAAACTGAATTTATCCGCTTATCCTACACCCAATACTGATTATCAGGAAGTTACGGAGGCTTTATCCGCAAATTATCCGCAATTATCCTACACCTAAATTCATTTGATGACTGCAACGCAAATATACGGGAATGACACGCAAATATACGTGAATCTTTCTGTCTGCGACGCAACACGAATGCGCATGAATGAATGCGAATGAGTACGAATGCTTGTTATATGGATGAGATAATAGCGAGTCATTCATGGAGATTATACGTTAAAAAGATAATTGCCTGTAGTCGTCCGCTCCGTTCGGACAAAAGTCCGCACAGGGCGGACAAAAGTCCATGACGGACGGACGGACGAAGGACAATTCTTTCTCTATCAGTGCGTGTGGCTATTTCAGGGTGTAGGTTACTTCCTGATGCGAAGCAGGGGTGCCTCACTTATGTTAGGTGTAGGATAATTGCGGATAATTTGCGGATAAAACATCCGTAACTGCCTGATAATCAGTATTGGGTGTAGGATAAGCGGATAAATGCGCGTTTGATTCTCAGCAAGTCACAGTTACAGGTTTTGTGCGTTATGTTGCACAGAACTACGATGAAGACAATATCCGTGTCGGAAAACGTAGAGAGAACGGGGACATGACCTGTCTTATTCAGGTTACAGATGAGCATGATAATACTTTGTTTATAGAATTGTCGGGTGATGGTACTTATTGGAACATATACACCGCAGGAATCTTCAAGACTTCCTACGGTGCTAATAGAACTGTCGTGTATAAACGCCATACTACGGATAATCAGCCTGCCGAAACTGATGAAGCATTGCTCTCAGGAGAACAAAGCGGCACAACTCCTTCGACCCGCATGAACGCTCCTACAAAAACAGTAGATGTCTCTGCTGGCAATGATACGGAAAAAACTGATACGAAGCAAAGAAAAAGGGGAAAAATCTTCTGAATTAGGCAGGACTTCTTCTGCTGAGGAGATTGCGGCGGAGGAGGGCAAGGTGAACACGAATCCCACCGAGGCACAGAAGGAGGCAGGCAACTATAAGAAAGGACATATTAAGATAGACGGCTATGACATTACAATCGAGAACCCGAAAGGCTCTGTTCGTTCTGGCGTGTCGGGAGACGGTAAGAAGTGGGAAACTGTCAGCAAGTCACAATCCTTTATTGATGATATAGATGCCTAAGGCGGCCATTGCGGCAGCGAGGATGTACTTGGCGTAGAACGGCTCTCCCAGACAGAGGCATGAGGTGACAGCTCCGACAACGGGGATGAGGGAGTTCCAGATGGCGACCTTGCCAACAGGATTGCAGGTGAGCAGTTTGTTGTAAAGGGCAAAGCCGACGGTGGAGATGCCGATGAGCAGGGCAAGAATGATGAGACCCCAGACGGTGATGTGGGGCAGGGTGCCACCCGACAGGAGACCGGGAACGATGAGGAGCGCACCGCCCACGGCCAGACTGTAGCCTGTGCCTACGAACACGTCGACACGCTGGTTGACACCCCGCGTCATCAGTCCGGCAAAGGCTCCGCACAGGGCGTTCAGGATGATCATGCCGTCGCCCAGGAAGGTGAAGGCTCCGCTCTCCTGACCGCCAAGGTTGAGGGTGAGGATGCCGAGGAATCCGATGACGCAACCGACGATCTTCCGGTAGGTGAGCTTGTCGCTCTTGAAAAACACGCAGGCGAGTATGACGAGCGTGAAGACGCTCAGGGAGTTGAGGATGGCTGCCCGTGACCCCTGACTGTGCGAGAGTCCGATGTAGAAGGCTGCATAGTGGAGCGTGGTGTTCAGGAGCGCGAAGAGCAGGAGGAAGAGGCAGGTGCCGGGAACGTGCTTGGCCGCTGTCTCTTTGAGGGTGAACGGCCGACCCGTGCCCCTGGCTACGGCAAGGATGATGATGCCGGACAGGCAGAAGCGTATGCCGGCAAAGAGCATCTTGCTGCCGGTCATGTCCTGCGTGATGCCGAACTCGGCAAATCCGAGTTTGATGAGGGGGTAGGCCCATCCCCAGGCGAAGGCTGCGGTGAACGCGAACAGGGCTACCCACAGGGGGCGCTGGAAGATGCTGACGGGGGTGTTTGCTGTATTCACGACTGACAGTAATTTAAAACAACGGATTTAGACGGATGATACGAATGTCTCTGTTTTTTAGACAACGGATTTAGACGGATGACACGAATTTCTCGAATTTTTAACCTGAATTATTCATGATTATTATAATTTCTTTGCCTACGGCATCACATAAATGCTCATGAGATTTGTCGAAGACCCACGAGGAACGCAGTAATGACCATGAATTTCTCATAAATATTAATGAATCATTCGTGTTTCATTACTGCGTTCCTCGTGGGTCTTCGACAAATCTCGTGAGCAATTTATGTAGCGTCGCAGACAGAAGGAAAAAATCTCCATGAATCATTCAAGTTAAAACAACGGATTAAGACGAAAATTACTCTAATCTCGTGAAATCGTCTTAATCCGTTGTTTAAAAGACGGTTTAGTAAATGACTTTCTTCGTCTGGGTCTCACCGTTGGGAAGGGTGGTGCGGACGAGGTAGATGCCGCCGGCAGGCGTCGTGACGCGACGGCCTGACAGGGTGAAGTACTCTACGCGCAGGGGTGAACCGTCTGAGCCGACGGTGCTGATGGCTGACGAGCCTCCCAGATGATACTCAAGGTAGACGATGACGCACTGCTGTTCGCCGGCGTTGGTGAAGGTGAACTGGTCTGGCACGTTCTGCAGCGTAAAGGTGACGGCATTAGGGTTGTCGCGCGGTGCATCGAGGTCGAGCACCGTCGTTGTGGTCTCCGTGTACTGCTGTCCGGCCACTTCCTTCCAGTAGCTGGTGCGGTTGGAGGCGTTGGTGCCTGTGACGCTGTAGAGGATGACCTTCGTGGCTTTTGCTCCCGTGGGCATGAACACGGTGTTCTGTGCGCCGTTCGAGAGCTTGATGGGGGTGCGCTCCAGTATCTCGTCCTTATAGGGGATCTTCATTTTCGGCGAGTTGCCGCCTGAGGTATAGGCTTTGGTGAGGTTGCCTGTGCAGACGATCGAGAAGCCCTGTGCCTCGTCGTTCTCGGCGCCCACCATCATGTTGTTCACACCACTGTTGTCATACGACTTGGCGATCATGTTGCCCCACGCCAGGAGGGCGGTCTTCGTCTCGCCTACAGGCTGCGGGTCGGGGTTGGTGCCCTGGTCGGGGTTGGTCTCTCCGCCCACGACCTTCAGGATGCCCTTGGTGTAGAGCTCAGAGGCATCCCACGTCTGTCCCTCGCCGGGCGTGGCGGGCTGTATCTCCTTGAATGTGCCCGTGATGGTGCCGCCGGAGAGCTTGAAGATCTGATATTCGGTGCCGGCATAGGGGGCTTCTCCCATCTCGCCTTCGTTCAGCTGCAGGACGGCCTCGCTGCTAAGGGTCGTTGCCCCCTTCAGGGTAATGGTGTTGCACTTCTCCTTGTTTGCCAGTACATTCAGCGCAGCAGTACCGTTCAGCTTCAGGGTGCTGTTGAAGGTCAGGCCGCGGCCGTTGATGAGCGTGTCGCCTGCCTGCAGCGTACCTCCCGTGTTGATGGTGGTGGCAGCAGCCAGCGAGCCGGTACCGGCCAGCGTGGCCCCTGTGCGGACGGTGACGGCCCCCGTTCCGGTATGGTTGCCGTTGACGATGAGCCGGCCCTTCGTCACAGTGGTGGTGCCGCTGTAGACGTTGGCACCCGTCAGGCGCCAGTCGCCTGAGCCTTGCTTCTCGACAGAAGTTTTGCCCTGTTGTCCGCCTTGGGCTCGATTGTCTATGACGCCACGGAAAGTTTCATCAGTGTTGGCGCCACCAACAATCCAAGTGCCACTGCCATTAGCTGACTTCACATCAAAGCCAGACAGATAAGTACCTGCATCGCCCGAAAGGCCACCTAGATAGAACGTGGACTGGTTTTTGGCACCATTGACCTGTGCCGTTCCTTTCAGGTAAAGAGTGGCATTCTTAACACCTGCGCCATTACGCACGGCAAACTGACTCTGTCCTGCCTTGCCTGTACCATTGACAATCAAGTTGCCGGTAAAGTTGTCCCAGTTACCCTCGATATATTCGCGCAGATAGTGTACGTTCCAAATCAGAGTGCCCTTGCCGGTGACGGTACACTTGTTGGTGTTCCACAGGTCGAAATCAATCGTGGACGTGGTGCCCTCAACGGCTTCAATGGGGAAGTTGTAGGTGACGGAAGACTCGTTCTTGCCCACGGTGGTCAGTGTACCTCCCTGCGCGACGAGCTTCGAGGCCGAGCCGATGCCCTTTTCGGAGACATCTTTCGTGTTGAGCTTGAGCGTACCGCCTTTCAGCACGACATTGCCGTCGAAGTTGAAGAAGCCGGTCGTGTTCACGGCGACGGTTCCTTCTCCGCTAATCTCCAGGTCGCCCTGTCCCTCGATGCTGCCGTTCATGGTGACCACGGCAGCCTTGTTGGCAATGCTCAGCTCTGTGTTGTTGTAGAGGGTGGCCGAACGGTCGGTGGTTGTTGTGGCTCCCGTGTACTTATATGTGCCGCCGTCCATGATCCAGTTCTGTGCAAACTCCATGCTCTTGCCCAGTCCGCTGGCTACGCCGCCGTTCTTCAGCGACGAGAACTCGTAGATGCCGTCGTGCAGCACCGTTGCGCCCTCATACTGCTGGTCGCTCTGGATGGTCAGTGTGCCCTTGCCGGTCTTGTTCATCGAGGCAGTCCCGCTGATGTAGCCAGTTCCGCCGATGGTGACGTGGGCATCGCTTTTCACGACGACCGCAGTCTTCGGCGTGGCCTCGCTGAGCGTGATGGTCTGGTCTGTGGCCGGGTTGATGAGCCACTCGCCTTCGCCG
>Ga0247609_10003656_pt1 | contig 15520 bp, 17 predicted proteins | sample 172DNAGHGlowgp2_FD_193487 | JGI IMG/M metagenome (GOLD analysis project Ga0247609, IMG submission 193487) | Sheep rumen microbial communities from Palmerston North, Manawatu-Wanganui, New Zealand - 1728 DNA GHGlow gp2 | ecosystem: Host-associated > Mammals > Digestive system > Stomach > Rumen ...
TGATACCACAGGATTTATTTCTATTTTTCTTCTTTCAATTTCAAGCTCAATTCTTTTACCTTTTCCATTTTCATCATATCTATATAATTCAATTTTAACTGTTGAACCCGGAGTACCCTTAATTGCATCAACTAGTTCTTGATAGTTATTTGAACCAGCTTCTGTATCTCCAACTTTTAAAATATAATCTCCTGGCAAAATTCCAGCTTCCAATGCAGGTGAATCATCAAGTGGTGCTAATATGATTGGTAATTCTTTTTGTGTATCAAATGATATATAAACACCTATTCCAACATATTCGCCTTCTGTTTGCTCATAAAATGATTTAAATTGGTCCTTGTTGTAATAAGTTGCATAAGGATCATCTAAAGAATATAGCATTCCTCTTGCTGCGTTATCAGCCAATCTTTCTTGATCATAATCAAATAAAAATTCATTATCAATTATCTTTTTAATATTACTTAATTTTTTATACATATTCGCTTCAGCAACTGCACCATCTGTTGTGGTTGCAGAAACCAAATCTGAAATACTTTGTGGGGTTGAACTAGTTGGAGTAGTTTCTCCATTAACAGAAGCATTCCAATTTCCTAATCTAAAAAATATAAAACACAATAATGCAGTAATTATAACTGTAACTAATATTGTAAAAATCGAGTTTTCTCCTCTATTGTTCATTTCTATCTCCTTTATATAATTGTAAGTTTATCCCTTGAAATAATTTACTGGTACTTCTTCAGTATCTGCCTTATTATACTCTTTTTTACTATTTTGTACATCACTTTTTGTCTCTTTTTTGCCTTTATTTAGCGATTTTTTACTGTCATTTCCAATAATTATGCCGCCTAAAATTGCTGTAAAAGGAATTGTACAAACTAGGCCAATACTGCCTGCTAAAGATTTTAGTACCTCATCAGTAATATCTTCTGAATTTAAGATAAATGATAAATCGAAACTATTAGCATTATAAAGCAATATACAAAGCATTGCACTACCAACATAAGCCAAGATAAGAGTATTTGTCATTGTTCCCATGACATCTTTTCCAATATTCATACCAGATTTAATTAATTCTTTTGATGTTAATTCTGGTTTTCTTTCTTTAAGTTCTGAAAGTGCAGATGAAATAGACATACCAACGTCCATGCATGCTCCTAAAGCACTTATCATAATTGCAGAAAGCATTATATCTTTAAAACTTATCATTTCCTTTGATTCATCTATTATAGTTGAAATCATACGAGCATGTTCATTAATACCTGTAAGTCTCATAGCATTCGAAAAAACTGCACCAATAATTCCAGCAGCAACAACACCAGCAACAGTTCCAATTATTGCCACAATAGTTTTCTTTTTAAAACCTGCTACTATAACAAACGAAATAATAATTATTATTGATGATAAAAGAATAGTAAATAATATTGGGCTCTTACCATCTAGTATAGCTGGAATCAAAAAAGCAAATATTATAAATACTGTAACTGCTAAACTAAGAATAGCTTTCAATCCATTTTTGCCGCCTATAACTAGAATTAATGCAGCATATATTACAAGTATTCCTATTACCCATGGTGTTTTATCATAGTATGATGCAGCTTGTACTGATAGCTCATTATTTTCATAAATGCCGTACACATAAAGCTTATCACCTACTTTGAATTTATCATAAATTGGAAGCCTTGAATTGATTCCATCTTCAAGATAATAAACAATATCATACTCTTGATTTTTGAATTTCTCGTCAAGAATTTTAACTTTCAAGTTTTGAACTTTATATGTTGCATAGCCATCATTCAAAGTTGTTTCATCACTTGCTTTTATTACTTCTGCATATAGATTATATGTTTCATAATCATCATACACTTCTGCTTTTGCACAAGAAACATTTATTGAAAACACCATTAAACTAATAATGATAATCTTTAATAATAAACTTAAATATTTCAAAAAACCGCCTCCCAATTGGCACTTATATATTATACCAGTTTTTACTAGTTTGTACCATCTTTTACTAGTTTTGTTGTATTGATTATGTGATAATGGTACATTGTTAAAAAAGTGAGGTATTAATATGTTAGCGCAAGTTAAAAGTATGGCTTTTGTAGGCATAGAGGGCCAACTAATTAATATTCAAGTTGATGTCTCAAGCGGTATGCCGTCATGGGATGTTGTAGGTTTACCAGATGTGTCTATAAAAGAATCTAAACAACGTGTTCGAGCAGCACTTAAAAACATTGGATGTGAATTACCAAGTCGTAAAGTAATTATAAACTTATCTCCTGCAAATATAAAAAAAGAAGGATCATTTTTTGATTTACCAATTGCTCTTGGATTACTTTGTGATTTAGAAGTAATATCAGTTGAAAGTCTAAACGAATATTTTTTTGTTGGAGAACTTTCATTAGATGGAGCAATAAACAAAGTAACCGGTGTTCTTCCAATGTGCATCGAAGCATATAATTTAGGTATCAAAAAAGCAATTATTCCATATGACAATCGATTTGAAGCAAGTGTAGTAAAGAATTTAGAAATCTATCCTGTAAAGTCTTTAGAAGATGTTATTAGTCATTTAAATAATCAAAAAGTCATTAAAAAATTCGAATCAGATTTAAATCAATTCTTTTCAAATCATGAATATTCAATTCTTAATTATTCCTCAGTAAAAGGTCAAGAAAAAATTAAAAGAGCTTTGGAAATCGCTGCAAGTGGTGGTCATAATTGTTTATTAATAGGTTCTCCTCGGTTCTCGGTAAAACTATGATGGCAAGAAGACTTCCATCTATCCTCCCCGATTTAACTTTTGAAGAATCATTGGAAATAACAAAAATTCATAGTATATGTGGAACCTTACCAAAAAATATTCCATTAATAAAAACACGACCATTTAGAAATCCACATCATACAATTTCAAGCTCAGCATTAATTGGACGGCGGAAGAGTTCCAAAACCACGGTGAAATATCTCTTGCTCATTATGGAATATTATTCTTAGATGAAATCCCTGAATTTAGAAGAGATATATTGGAACTTATGAGAGAACCTTTAGAAGATGGAAAAGTTACAATAAGTCGTGTAAATTCAACCATTACATATCCATCAAAAATTATGCTTGTTGCAAGTATGAATCCATGCCCATGTGGATATTATGGTTCAAAAGATAAGCAATGCTCTTGTACAAATGAACAAATTACAAAGTATATGAATCGTATAAGTGGTCCTCTATTAGATAGAATAGATATTCATATTGAGGTTCATAGTGTTAAGTATGATGACCTATCTTCAGAAAGGCCAGCTGAAAGCTCTGAAGATATCAAAAAAAGAGTTGATAAAGCAAGAAATATTCAGCTCGAAAGATATAAAGATTATGGGATTCATTGCAATAGTGAACTAACTTCTGAATTAATTAAGAAATACTGCAAATTAGATGAGGAAAGCAAATTACTTCTTAAAAATGCCTTTGAAAAATTAGGATTTAGTGCACGTGCTCATGATAGAGTTCTAAAACTTGCTCGAACTATTGCTGATTTAGATAATAGTGAAAATATCACAAAAAAACACCTTGCGGAAGCAATTCAATATAGAAACCTAGACCGAAAGTTTTGGAAATAGAAAGGACTTTTTTATGTACTACAAAAAAGAATTAGGAAATAATGGTGAGGATACCGCCTCGGAATTTTTGTTTAACAACGGATATTCTATCATCGCTAGAAATTTTTCTTGTAAATCACGGAGAAGTCGATATTATCGCTATCGACCATAATTCCAAAGAAAACGAAATTGTATTTGTTGAAGTTAAATCTCGTATTGATAAAAGATGTGGAAATCCTTCAGAAGCCGTTGATCAATACAAGCAAAGACATATCTATAAAGTAGCTGAATACTATTTAATGATTAATCATCTTGAAAATCAGTATGTTAGATTTGATATTGTTGAAGTTTTAGGTAAAAAGAATGCTAGATTACAGATTAATCATATAAAAAATGCTTTTATTAATCCATTTGATTAAAGGGAATATTATAATGGTAAATAATTACGATAAAGAACAAATTGAAATTCATATTGAAGATAAAATGTATCCAAATGATTTAAAAAAGATAAAAAATCCTCCAGAAGTATTGTATGCAATTGGTAATACAAAATTACTTAAGAAAAAGAAAGTGGCAATTGTTGGAACAAGAAAAGCTTCTGAGCTTCGGAAGAGATATTGCTTTTGAACTAGCTAAAAATTTATCAAATAATAAAATCGTGGTCGTTTCAGGTCTCGCATCTGGCGTTGATGAATGTGCTCATAAAGGTGCTATTAAATCTACAATCGCTGTTCTAGCTGGTGGATTTAATGAAATACTAAAGGGAGAAAAATTAGTTTTAGCAAACAAAATTTTAGATAATGATGGTCTTTTACTTTCTGAATATCCAATCAACAAACCAGTTTTATCGTTTCAATTTTTAGAAAGAAATAGAATAATTTCTGCTTTATCTAAAGTTGTAATTATTACCGAAGCACCTATAAAAAGTGGTGCTATGAATACAGCGCATCATGCTATTGAACAAAACAAAAAATTATTTGTTGTTCCATGGAATTTAGATTATTTTAAAGGAGCTGGTGGTATTAGTTTGTTTTTGAAAAACGCATCACCTCTCGTAGATTATATGCAGGTTGTAAATTATATTTATCCTCCTCCAAAACAGTTGCGTATAGAAGACATATTTACCCCTAATTACAATAATAATGTGTCACCTAATATAGATGATATACCTGAAGAATATCGTGCTTATTTTGAGTATATTAAAGAAAATTCACCTACTTCTATTCAAGACATTATAAACTTCTTTAATGATAAATGTATCGCTGATATTACTTCAGATTTGTCCTTAATGGAATTAGATGGTTATGTCAAAATGATTGATGATAAATATAAAATATAAAAAAGCGACAATCTATTTAGATTGTCGCTTTAAATTATGATTTAATATATCCTTTTCCTATTGGATCAACATAGTTTCCGTTTTCTCTTACTTCAAAGTGCAAATGTGGACCCGTAGAATAACCTGTTGTACCAACTTTCATTATTTCTTGGCCTGCTTTTACTTTTTGACCTACTGTTACTTCTAACTTACTAGAGTGTGCATATAGTGTTGTTATGCCACCACCATGGTCAATTACAACATAGTTACCATATGATGAACTATATTTTGCAACTATAACTGTTCCATCAGCTGCCGCAACTACTGGCTTACCATTACAATTATTACCAGCAATATCGACACCTGTGTGAAGCTTGTACACTTTAAGTATTGGGTGAAGTCTATTTCCAAAAGGCGATGTGATTGTGTAAGAACCAGGAAGTGGCCATGTCATTCTTCCACCTTTATATGTTCCAGAAGTATTAGCTTTTGCTGCAGCTTCTTGAATTTCCTTAGTTAACTTATCCGCTTCTTTTTTCATATCATCAATAGACTTTTCAAGTTCTTTGTGATCATTTTGAAGTGTAGATAAATATCCTTCTCTCTTCTTTAATGTTGTTTCTAGAGAAGCAAGTTTTACTTCTAAGTCTGCTTTAAGTGCTGCTAGTTCTGCTTTTTGTTTATCAAGTTGCGCTTTCTTTTCTTCTAGTATTAAACGTTGACGTTCTAATTCGTTTATAAGTTTGGTATCATACTCTACTACTCTTTCAATTGCCTTTTCCATGTACATTTTATCTGGCTCTTCTTTAATCTTAGAAACAGACTCTTCTAAAGAAGTAGTACCTACTTTGTAATATGCTACCATTCTGTTTTTTCTTAATTCATAATTTTTGTCATATTCTGCCTGTGCAATTTCAATGTCTTCTTCTGTGTTTTTAATATTCCTTTCAACAGCTGAAATATTTTTCTTTGTTTCTGCAATTTGATCTTCAGTATCATTGATGTTAACATCTAGTTCATTAATCTCACTACGTACTGTTTTTTGTTCTTGTTCATTTTTTTTCATTTCAGTCTGTGTTTTAGAAATATTATTTTTTGTGTCTTTAAGTTGTTGTTCTTTAGTTGTTGCTGCAAATATTATCGAAGATTGCATACACATAATAACAGCAAGAATAAAACAAATAATTCTCTTTAGTTTCAATTTTTCACCTCATGTATTTCTTAAACATCTAAGTATTTCTTCATTGATGCTGAGCTTCCACATAATCCTATGAATATACCAATTATTAGTAGTATACCAAGTAATTCTTGATATAAGAATTCAAAAGATATGAAGCTAAATCCGCTCTCTAAAGTATTCATTGACTTTATAAAAGCTGGATAAGCAATGTAAACAACTAGCATCGTAAGTGCAACTGCAAGTACTGCTGTAAATATTCCTCTCATTGCAAATGGTGCTCTAATAAAGTTATTCTTAGCGCCTACATACTTCATAATTGAGATTTCTGTTCTCTTTGAATACATCATTAATTTTGTAGTATTCATCATTAAGAATACTGAAAACTCAACAATAAGTATTACTGCTAAAATCGCAACCGCTTTATATATTTGTGCATCTCTTGCCTTTGCTTTTGCATACTGGTTAACAGATATTTCTTCTATACCTTGAATCTTTTGCAAACTGTGAACTATTGATTCGACCATACTTACATCATCAAATGTAACAACAAAATATGCTGGATAAATAGTACGAAGAACTTCATCAGAAAATCCTTCTACCATAATAGGATTCATGCTCTTTGCTAGATTAACAGCGTATTCTTTATCTCTATAAGTACTTGATGTAACACCAGTTATTTTTTCTACTTCGTATCCCATCTTAACTGCAGTATCATCTGGTACGTTAACATCAACGTATGCAACTATATTTGAACTTCTATCTTTTGTATCATCAATTAGCTTATTTTCATTCATATAAACCAAGTATGCAACTGCAATTAAGATCATGGTTGCAAACATTGTTCCAAGAGAAATAAGTGTGTTTTTCATATCTTTTCGCATTCCTGAAAATGCGTCTTTTATAAGATATCCTGCACTATTCAAACTCATAATTACGCACCTGCCTTTCTCTTTGTCCAAGGAAAGTTATGTTTTGAAAGGTGTGAATAATCATTTGGATTTTGTGCTATTCCTTCATTGTGTTCTTCTACATAACTACTATTTTCTCTATCACTTACGATAATTCCATTTTTAATTGAAATAACTCTCTTTTTCATTCTATCTACAATATCTTTAGCATGAGTTGCAACCACCACAGTGGTACCTCTTCTGTTAATATCACTTAGAAGTGACATTATTTCCCATGCTGTATCTGGGTCCAAGTTTCCTGTTGGCTCATCAGCAATTAATACCGATGGATTATTTACAATAGCACGCGCTATTGCAACTCTTTGCTGCTCACCACCTGATAATTGGTTTGGTAAAAATTCTGCTTTATCTAATAATCCAACAAGTGATAATACATTTGGAACTTGTTTTTTAATTATTTTTGGATCTGCTTCTATAACTCTCATTGCATAAGCAACGTTTTCATATACTGATTTATCTGGTAGAAGACGGAAATCCTGGAATACTATTCCCATACTTCTCCTAAGAATTGGAATTCTTCTTTTTGAAATCTTAGTGATATCAATACCATTGATATAAATGTGACCATTAGAAGGCTCTACTTCTTTCATTATCATTTTAATAAGTGTAGATTTACCACATCCACTACTTCCTACTATAAAGACGAATTCACCTTTTTCTATGAACAAACTAGTGTTATTAACGGCTGCAATACCTGTTTCATACACCTTAGTTACATTTCTAAATTCAATCATTTATTTCCTCCAAATTGCATATTTACGTTTAAAATGCATACTATTCCTTGTAATTATAACGATTTTATCAATATATAGGCTACAAATCAATAATTAGACTTAATAAGACACAAAAAAGTTACATATTACAAAAATGTTACAAAATCAATAAAAACATGTTACAAAATTCAATTTTAACAACTAAAAAAGACGAGTTTTTATACTCGTCTTTTTTGTTATTTTATATTATTAATAATGTCACTTGCAGTTAGTCCATAATGTTCTAGAAGTTCATGCCATTTTCCTGACGTACCAAACTGATCTTGAATGCCCATGCGAATTACTTTTGTTGGATATTCTTCAGATAATACCTCACAAATTGCTGAACCCAGTCCACCAATAATACTATGATCTTCTATTGTGATTATTTTGTCTGTTTCTTTTGCACATTTTATTATTGTCTCTTTATCTATTGGTTTGATTGTATGAACATCTACTACTCTTACATTTATATTTTGCTTTGCTAATTCATTTTTTGCTTTTAATGCCTCTTGAACTTCTACCCCTGTTGCAAAAATCGTAGCATCTTTTCCATTTCCATGTACTATCATTTTTCCTATTTCAAATTTTGGCTTAATATTTCTTTTTTGTTCTTTTAATAATTCTTTTTCATCATTTTCTTTAACAATTAGTTCTGGATTTTCTCCGTAAATACTTTCAACCTTTGGACGAGTTAATCTAACATAAACAGGTCCTTCATATTTTGATATAGCTTCTATTACCCACTTTGTTTCTAAATCATCACAAGGTGATAAAACAACCATATTAGGGACTGTACGCATTAAAGAAATATCTTCAATTGCTTGATGAGATGCTCCATCTTCACCTACAGTTAGACCAGCATGAGTTGCTACAATTTTAACATTTAGATTTGGATAAGCAATTGCATTTCTTACCTGTTCATAAGCACGACCAGCTGCAAAGATTGCAAACGTGCTTGCATATGGAATTTTTCCTCCAATTGCAAAACCAGCAGCAGTTCCAATCATGTCTTGTTCAGCAATACCCATATCAAAAAATCTTTTTGGATATAATAATTTAAATTTTTTTGTCATTGTTGCTCCTGCTAAATCTGCATCCAAAACTACAATATTTTTATTTTTCTTTCCAAGCTTTTCTAAAGCTTCTCCATAACTTTCACGAGTCGCTTTCATTATTTCACCTCTAATTTTCTATTCCATAATTAAGAATAAGTTTTTATACATTCTAATTTTAATCTTTGTATTAACTCCATATGGTTTAATTGTTTGCATTAGATTATACAAAATAAATTTTGGTCCATCATCAGTATCTACTAGTAGTTTTATTTGATAAGTAGGAACACCATTTATATAAGCACCGCCTTGCATATATCCGTACACTGTTGCGAATGTATCCGTTCCATATTTCTTAACTTTTAAATATCTTGAAATAAACATTCCTGCAATACCAAAAGAAATAATAGATATTAGCAAAAAAGGAATAGAAATAATCATAAACGGATTTATACCAATCATATTAGTAAATTCATCATTAATACCACTCATAGATAGAGATATTAATGGCTCAATCGAAAATGCCACACCAAAAATTAAAGGAAATCCTACTTTCCAAAAGTTTAGTGAAGCTGGCTTACAATCCATAACTGGATAATCTGCATTTGCCATATTAGTTGGAAGTTCAGTAAACGTATTGCAATATGGACATATCTCTGTTGTAATTGGAGCTCCACAATTCTTACAAATAACTCTGTTTATTTCCATACTTTTCTCCTTTGTATACTATTGTAATTCTTTCATTGCAAGATTATATTGTTCTTCATTAGGCGCCTTGCCATGCCATCCTACTTGATTTTCCATGAAACTAACACCTTTTCCTTTAATTGTATTTGCAATTATCATATTAGGCTTCTTAGATTTTTTTGCATTTTCAATAGCATCTACTATTTGATTAAAATCATGTCCATCGATTTCTTGAACATTCCAACCAAAAGCCTTGAATTTTTTATCTAATGGTTTTGATTTCATAACTTCATCATTTGTACCATCAATTTGCATCTTATTATAATCTAAAAATGCAATTATATGATTTAATTTATAATGTGCTGATGACATTGCAGCTTCCCACACTTGGCCCTCAGCTATTTCACCATCGCCTAATATTACATACACATTGCCATCTTTTTTGTTTAATTTATTTGCAAGAGCGATACCATTTGCTATAGATAATCCTTGACCTAAAGAACCTGATGAAACATCAACCTTATCTAGCGAATGTGAAGATGGATGTCCTTGAAGTCTACTACCATATTTTCTAAAAGTAGTTAGTTCTTCTTTTGGAATATCACCATGTTCAGCAAGTGCAGAATATAATACTGCTGATGCATGTCCTTTAGATAAAACCACTCTATCATCATTTTGTTTTTCTTCAAAATAAATTGCTGTCATAATGTCTGCGCAAGAAAGGGCACCACCTGGATGTCCTGATTGTGCATTATATATTTGAAGCAAAATATCTTTTCGAATTTCTTTTGCTATTCTTTTTAATTCATTATTCTTTTCTTCTGATAACAATTTAAATTCCTCCAATTTTTATCTTCTTGCAATTATAATTCTCCAATAATTTTTTCTAGAGCTTCTTCACCTTTTTTTCTAAATTCTTCTATTGTACTAACATAATCAACATCTCTATTGTTTAGTCTATTGCCTACTTCATCAGCTATTTTTTTACTATCCATCTCTTCATAAGTACAAATTGGATTTAGATGAATCATATCTAAGAAGCCATCTATCTTTGGATCATAAGATATACCAATTGTAGGTACATTTCCTATTGCTGAAAAAATTAGAGAATGAAGTCTCACACCAATATTTACATCCATTCTTCCCATTGCACCTAGTATTTCTGATGGCAAATATCTATTTGGAAGTATACATGCTTTGTTTTCGTTTTTCATTTTATGCATTACAATCTTACTGATTTCTGCATCTTTTGGTTTATGAAATGGAAAGAATACAATTCTTGCATTATATCTTTCTACAATCAAATCTGCCGCTTTTGCTAGTTCGTCAGTTCTATCTTTATCGCTCCATTCACGAGTTGATATACCGACTAATTTTTGTCCTTCTTCAAGATTTAAAACATTATCATTTATTATTTTATCTATTCTTTCTTTTGCTGGTGGTTTCATCATGAATATCATATCTGATGAAAAAATTATTTTATCTTCTTTTATTCCAATTTTCTTTGCAAATTCAATTGCTTTATTATCTCTCATACCAACAAATTTTACACTTTTTTTGTTTAAAATATGCTTTGTCATCCATCTATAAAATTCAGTTTCTAGCGGTCCCATTCCTTGATAGCAAACAACAACTTTTTTATGAAAAATTTGTGCAAGTTTAATAATTCCAAGATAATACCAAATACTTTTCTTACTTGTTATATCTTGAAATAAAGTTCCACCTCCAGAAACAACTAAGTCAGCTTGTTTAATAGCTTTTTTAACTTCTGAAAATTTATATCTATCATAAGCTTGAACATTATATAATTCTTTTGTTCTATCTGGATTTGAAGAAAGTACAGTCAATGAGCAATCTCTTTTTGCAAGTAAACTAGACATTGTTTCAATCATAGCTTCATCACCTGTGTTATTAAATCCATAATATCCTGAAATTAAAATATTTTTCAATTAAAACACTCCTATAATTTTAGTGCACTTTTTGCAGCATCCATTTCCGCTTCTTTTTTACTCATGCCTTCGCCTTTACCTAATACTTTGCCATTGCAACGAACCTCAACATCAAATACTTTTGCATGATCAGGTCCACGCTCTCCAATCAATACATACTCTATTTTTACATCACCATGTACTTGAAGTTGTTCTTGTAAGCGTGTTTTATAATCTTTACCACCATGAGCAATATAATCTTCAATTTGAGGAATTATATTTGGCAAAATAAAGTTTTTGGCATTCTCATAATTAGAATCTAAATAAATCGCTCCTATTGTTGCTTCAACACTATCTGCCAAAATAGAATTTCTATATTTTCCTTTTACTTTTTTCTCACTTTTTCCCACTTTTAAGAAATCACTAAAGCCGAACTTATTTGCAACAATTGCTAATGATTTTTCACAAACAGCATAAGCTCTAGTTTTAGTCATTTCTCCCTCTGGCATTTGAGGATAATTATTAAATAAATACTCACTTGATATTAATTCAAGTATAGCATCTCCTAAAAATTCAAGTCTTTCATTACTTTCTTTGCCTTTCATTTCATTAGCATAAGAAGTATGAGACATTGCGATTTCTATAAGTTTTTTATTTTTAAACTTATATCCTATTGTTTCTTCAATTTGCATATTAAACTCCTTAAAATAAAAATAGGTATTGGGCAAACTTATCACCCAATACCCATAACTTTAAAAATTATTGATTATTTTTGATATATTCCATAACATCGCCTACTGTGGCAATTTTTTCTGCCTCTGAATCTGGAATTTGAAGGTCAAATTCTTCTTCAAGAGCCATGATTAATTCTACAATATCCAATGAATCAGCACCTAAGTCATCAATAAAAGATGTCTCTGGTTTGATTGCCTCATCTTCAACGCCTAGTTGATCTACAATAACTTCTTTGATTTTTTCGAAAATTGCATCTGGATTCACTTAAAATCCCTCCTTTTCCATCTTTTGAAACTATATAAATAATTAAAATTTTCAAAAAATTAATTGAATATTTATGCTAAATACACAAAATATTTATGTCACATAACTACTCTTAATATCTACAATAATATATAAAATTATAAATGTCAATTGAATTTTTATATGTATTTTTATCGTAAAAAACTTGTAAAATAGCTATTTTATTATTTTTTTGCTATTCTTTCTTTTATAGCATCTACTACTTTACCATTTACGAAGTCTTCAGCTTGTTTAAGAACTATTTTAACGTCTTTTGCCTTTCCGCTTCCATGACATTTAATAATTGGCTTTTCTACTCCTAATAAAAGTGCTCCACCATATTCAGAATAATCCATTCTCTTTTTAAGAGTGGTAATTGCGCCTGATGCTTTTAAAATACCTGCACCAATTTTTGAAAGAGTTTTTTTAGTAAGTTCTTCTTTTAGCATTTTACTTAGCGTTAAGCCAATACCTTCTGCAGTTTTTAATGCTATGTTTCCAGAAAATCCTTCAGTTACTACAATTCTTACATCACCATCAAACATATATCTACCTTCTATGTTTCCATAAAAATTGATATCTTCTTGTTCTTTTAAAGCCTTGTTTGCTTCTTTTAATAATTCAGTTCCTTTTTCTTCTTCTGAGCCAATATTTAAAAGACCAACTGCTGGATTTTCCATCTCTAAAACATTTTCCATATAAATTGTTGCCATCTGTGCAAATTGAACAAAATTAATTAATTTACAATTTGTATTTGCGCCACAATCCAAAAGCATAAATCCTTGTCCATCAATTGTAGGAAGTAATGCACAGAGAGCTGGTCTATCAATTCCTTTAATTCTACCTACTTTAAGAAGTCCACCAACTAAAATTGCTCCAGTGTTTCCAGCAGAAATAAAGCTATCTCCTTCTCCTTGTTTTAAAAGATCAAATCCAATATTCATTGAAGCATCTTTTTTATTTTTGATTGCTTCCGTTGGAACATCATGATTTGTAATTACATCTGATGCATGTTTGATTGTTATTCTATCCGTTATTTCCTCTAAATCTTTATTGTAAAATTCTTTTATTTTTTGTTTAATTATATTTTCATCACCAATTAATGTAATTGTTGTGGTTTTCTCAAGTCCGTCTAATCCTTCTATTGCACCTTTTATAAATTCGTCTGGACTATTATCTCCACCCATTGTGTCCAATAATATATTCATTGAAATTCTCCCAAATATTAACTTTAGTATTTTATTTTATTTATAATTTTATTGAATGCTTCAATATCTAGTTTGTCAACTGATGCGACAATCATAGTATTATCAATTTGTGAAATTAAAACATAATTTCCTGTAAGTGTTTTGGTGTAATATCTTTGATAATTATCGCCTTTTCTTGTAGTAGCACTTTTTGCATCTTTTAGATAATCATCTTTCATAAAATCTTCTTTGTAAACTTTAACTTGTTGTGCATTTTCATATCTTTTTTCAACTTGAACAGCACTTTCTTCATTATCATATACTAAGAAAATTACTTCTGTTCTTCCACCATATACTGCAGTATGTTTCATAAATGGTGTTTTGTAGTCGTCAAAATTTTCGATCTTTGATTCATATGTTGATGCCTCATCACCACTTGCGAAATTATCAAAAACAACATACTCATTTTCTGCAAAAATTTTATCAAAATCATCTATTAAAATTGATGTTCTTGTATTGCAAGAACGAACATACAAAACAACAGCGACTACTATTACCACTAAAATCAAAAATTTAATTAAACCATTGCTTTTCATGACAATCGCCCCCTTATAATTCATTATAGATTGTGCATATTAAATTATCAACCTTTTTTAAGGAAATAAAATGTTTTTTAGGGGTAAAAATGCCCCAAAACTTAATGTTTTGGGGCTAAATAATTTATTAATTAAAATTATTCAATAACTTCTGTAACGATACCAGAACCTACTGTTCTACCGCCTTCACGAATAGCAAATTTTAATCCTTTTTCGATAGCGATTGGAGTAATAAGTTCGATTGTCATTGTTACGTTATCTCCTGGCATAACCATTTCTGTTCCTTCTGGAAGAGAAACTTCACCAGTAACGTCTGTTGTTCTGAAGTAGAATTGTGGTCTATATTTATTGAAGAATGGTGTATGTCTTCCACCTTCTTCTTTAGTTAGAACGTAAACTTCACCCTTGAATTTCTTATGTGGATGAATTGTTCCTGGTTTAGCAAGAACTTGTCCTCTTTCAATTTCATCTCTGTTGATACCTCTTAGAAGAACACCAATGTTATCACCAGCTTCAGCTTGATCTAGAAGCTTTCTGAACATTTCAACACCAGTAACAACTGTCTTCTTAGTTTCTTTGATACCAACGATTTCAACTTCATCTTGAAGTTTAACTGTTCCTCTTTCTACTCTACCTGTAGCAACTGTACCACGACCTGTGATTGTGAATACGTCTTCTACTGGCATTAAGAATGGTTGATCTGTAGGTCTTTGTGGCTCAGGAATATAGCTATCAACTGCATCCATAAGTTGAAGAATTGGAGCATATTCTGGAGCGTTTGGATCTGTAGATGTGCACTCTAATACTTTAAGAGCTGAACCTCTAATAATTGGAGTATCATCTCCTGGGAAATCATACTTAGAAAGTAATTCTCTAACTTCCATTTCAACTAATTCTAATAATTCTGGATCGTCAACCATATCGCATTTATTTAGGAATACTACGATGTAAGGAACACCTACTTGACGAGCAAGTAAGATGTGCTCTCTTGTTTGTGGCATTGGACCATCAGCTGCAGAAACAACTAGGATAGCTCCATCCATTTGAGCAGCACCTGTGATCATGTTTTTAACATAGTCAGCGTGTCCTGGACAGTCAACGTGAGCATAGTGTCTCTTATCTGTTTCGTACTCAACGTGAGCTGTATTGATTGTGATTCCTCTTGCTTTTTCTTCTGGAGCTCCATCGATTTGATCATAAGCTCTAGCTTCTGCTTGTCCCTTAAGTGATAATACTTTAGTGATA
>Ga0247609_10003657_pt1 | contig 15519 bp, 6 predicted proteins | sample 172DNAGHGlowgp2_FD_193487 | JGI IMG/M metagenome (GOLD analysis project Ga0247609, IMG submission 193487) | Sheep rumen microbial communities from Palmerston North, Manawatu-Wanganui, New Zealand - 1728 DNA GHGlow gp2 | ecosystem: Host-associated > Mammals > Digestive system > Stomach > Rumen ...
ACCATTCATTACTGTGTCAATAAAAGCATTAACTAGTTCTGCAGCTAATTTCTTAGAAACTCCTAAGTCTTCTGCTAAGCTAGCGATAAGAGCTGTTTTAGTCATTAGTACTAATAAACATAAAATAAAAAAGTACTTCGTACGTATATTATATTACGGTAACAAAACGGAAAATCAAGCTTTTTAATGCGTAAAAATCTAATTCTTAGCATAAAACAAATACACTAATTAACCAGTTTATACCTAATATAACTTTATATTTAAACAAAGACATGCTAAATCTTTATCTTGACTTATTATAAAAAATGATTTAAAATGATTAAAAATTGCAGATGTTAACTTAATAAATAAATTTAATCTATTAAAAAAACTCCCATTTTTATAGGAGAGTTTTTTATGGAATTATTCTAACTTTAATCAATGTTTTACAGCGAAATTTTCTTGAACTTCTTGGAGTGATACAAATTTTGCGTTAAGTTTTTCTTCTTCTTGATACAAATCTTTGACTATTGAATCGTATTCTACTTTATCCTCATCTGTTAAATCATCTATATTTCGAAAACGTTCTGTTGATCAAAACTTTTTAAGATATTCTGTTTCTGTCTCTAACAAATCAACTACAGCATCTTTTAAAGAGCTATCTTTATCATAGTCAGACATTTTAGATGCTTTATCTTGGGAATTCTTGCAAATATCTATACAACTTTGAACTCATTCAGATATTGAATCAAGTGTACTTCCTTCTTCTTCGAATGTATCAAATAGAGCTTGTGTAGAATCTGTACATTCTTTAACTAAAGTAACAAAAGTATCATTATACTCTATCAAATTATTTTCTCATCAACATCATGAAAGAACAAAAATTCACAATAATGATAATGTTAAAATTCACTTTTTCATAATTAAATAGTTTAAGCAATAAAATCAATATATAAATAATGATTTCTCGTTATAAATCAAGCTCTCAGAAAAGGCACTTTATTAATTTTATATCAGATATATAATTTGTTGTCTATTGTTTAAATAATCATCAAGCATTTCATCACGTTAGGATTCTTCATTGTGTTGTTTTTTCTATCTTTCAAAGCTTAATAAGTAACGGCTCAATATCATCTTCTACTGCCTTCTCTCCCATTCATAATTGAGTAGCTATAACTCTCAGTCCTATTGGTCTATCATATTGAGATAAAATTCATAAATATCTCTCATGTAAAGGAGTTAATCATCCATCGTGAATTTGAGCATGTTGAAAGAATTCTAGCAATTCTTCTTTTGTTAAATTATTAATTCATTTTTGTATACAATAATCACGAATCTTTATACATAAATTATGAATCTCCCTAGGAACAGAGTCAACCTTTTTTGCAATTTCAGACGATATTCATGAATCATGATTTACTTCATACACCTGTAAATATCTTTCAATAATTATTGATTTTTCTGCATCATTATAATCAACAAGATGAAATGAATATACAAAACGATTTTTCATTGGCTTTGAGAGCATTTCTGGTTTAGTAGTAGCTCAAATTAAGGTAAATGGATTAATTGGTATCCTTATATTTCATCATTCTGGCATAACCATATCAACAACAAAATCTTCCATAGCTGTATAAAGAACCTCTTCAACGTTTGGTTTAAGACGATGAATTTCATCAATAAATAATATATCTCATATTTCTAATGCGTTTAAAATACTAACAATCTCACTTGGTTTAGAAATTGCATATGCTGTAACAACCTTGTTATTTACTCATAATTCTTGTGCTATTATATGAGCCATTGTGGTTTTTCAAAAACCACTTGGTCATGAGAATAAAATATGTCATAATGATCAATTTCTTTTCTTAGCACTTACAATTGCTGTTTGTAACATCTTTTTAATATGAGTTTGTCAAACAAAATCATCAAAAGAATCAGGCCTAGTTGCAAGAATTGTTTGTTTCTGTGTCGTTGTATCTATCTTTTTTATTTCCATAAATTTATTGCACAAATATATATAAACACAATTAAAGATATTATTTTATTTATAAATTACAAGAGAAAAGTTTTTTTGACAAAAGAAAAATATTAATTATAAAGCTATATTAATTAGTTTTTAAATTAGTACATAATTATTTCTATTAGAACAAGAATATTTATATAATATAAAAAAGCTAACTTCATTTTGAAGCTAGCTTTTTATTCTTTTTATTTTTTATAAATATTCAATGCTGTTGTAAAGTCTTCTGCTCCTGGAGGCATAGTTGATTTTGTAAATACTGATGGTGAGTATTCAATTAAAACACTAGCTCAATCCATTACTTCATTTTTTTTGTTTGTTCAAGGTTTAAATCGATTTTTTATATTGGATCTACTACTCTTCATCAAAGCATCAAACCCTTTTCAAATTAGTATTCACTTAACATGGAGTCATCACCTATCACACCAAACATCATTATTTTCGTCATCATTTTTCTTCATTGATGATGGTCTTTTTAAATACCCTCTAGCATAAAATATTCATTTTACTGTTTGATTATTTTTACAAGTATCTTTAAATATAATATCACCTTTAGTTAAAAGCATCATGTTGTGTTTAACATCTCATTGAATTGTTGTAGTTCACTGTGTTTGTACAATAGTAAATGGTCTTGTAATTTCGCTAGAACTTCATCTTAATGTTAAATTTCAATTCACAAAATAAATATTTTTTCATGGAACTTTTTTTATTGTTGTTTCGCTGTCAGTTCCATTAAATTTATTGATGCTATTCATATTTAATTTTACTGATAATTTCTCATATTTATCGATAAAATTATCCATTGCTGTTTCTACCTTGTCATTTGAGTGATATACTGAAGTTGTAATATTATTAATATAAGTTGAAAAAACTCTATTTCAACCTGCTTCTTTAAACTTTTCTAATGCAATAGTAGAGGCTGTTAAATTTCATGATGGTGTTTTTTGTACTGTATATGGTTCCGTAATAACAAAGTTACTCTGACAAACTGGCATATTAGTCGTCTCATGCTCCTCCCACTCGCCATCATCTGCACACTGTAAAAATTCTATTTTATCTAAGTAATATTTATATTCTCCAAGTTCATTCTCATAAAAATCATCCCATGTATTTATTTTCCTTCGATAAATTGCAGGAGAATACGCATGATCTGAATTATCTCCAAATACATCGATACCATAATCTCCCCGTTGCATATCAATCCATCTTTCAATAAGAGGTGGATAATCAGTGTTACTACCTGTAAAACAAGGTAAAGTTTTAGTTCGAACTTTTCTGTTTTCTATTGGAGCTCTAATAAGAAAAGTACACTGAAATGAGTTTAATGCAACATCTCCACGCTCACAATCTTTATTTTTTATTTCATCATAGCTATCTCCAAAATCTCCTACAACTTTAAAGTGATAAGATGAATTTCTATTCTCTTCTATATTAAAGTAAAAAGGGAAATATTCTGTGCTTTCAATTGAGACATTTCATAAATTAACATTAAAACAATTTGGACTAGCTATCATACATACTGGATTATCTTTATTCTTTGGGTCTCCACAGAAAGTATTAGGATCGAAATTATCTGATGGGCTTGTTTTAGAATTAACTATGACTTCAGATGTACATTTGTTACTACTATTACTATCTACTGTACATGTAACAGTGTAAATTCTATCACGATTTGTTTCATTTTCACCATATTCACATATTTTAGTTAATGATGATGTATCGTTTCCATCAAAGGATTTTCCATTACCACAATTGATTTTAATATGTGCTTTTCAATTTGAAGATTCGCACCTGACCCTTGTTTCTCATCACTCATATCCAAACTCATCTTGATCTATTGTTAATTTTTTACATTTATTTTCCTCTTCTTTGACTGTATATATTGCATCACTACAGGCGATTCTTTCTCCTCTTTCATTATAAATACACGCAAAATTTGTTCTATTAATATCTCTATTTGATCATGATGATTTTATACCTTTTCATACTATAGTCATTACTCACTCACTACCTGGTCATAGATATATATGTGTATAAGTATTTATTAACACATTATCTACAGTTAGTTCGTTTCAATTATACAATACTTTTCATCATCATATTTCACTATTTCAATTTTCAATGTTGTTATTTAGATCAACTACAACTTCACTATCTTCAATATTTATACCTTTTGGTAAGAAATCTTTTAAAGATACATATATTCCATCATCTCAATCATTTCAAAAATAGATTTTATATGTTATAGTGTCTCCTGTTAGTGTAACATTCTTTCGTTCTCCGTTATTATATGAGATATATTTTTTTATCCATATCTTTTGCGGTTTGTCTTCATCACAATCTTTCTTATTGTCATCTATTACACATGCTATGTTTTTATATCTATCCGTTCCACTTACCACTTCTTTTACTTTTGTCTTTATCTCTATAGTCATTGTATGTCCATTCTTTAACGTTCATCTTACATCCCATGTATATATATTATACGCTCATGATGATACTGGTCCACTTGGTATGTCTGATATTCTTAATCCATCTGGATTCGATTTTACTTCAAAATCTACATATTCTAACACCTTTGGTAACTTATCTTCTATCTCGAAATCTGTTACATCTCAATTCTTTGCCGTTACGTTTACTGTCCATGTTAATTCCTGTCACACCTTCGTTATCGGATCTTTCTCCTGTAATATCTTCTCTATCTCCGCTGTTCAGTTTTGTATATTTATAGGTTTACAAGATTCATCACATCATCCATTTCACCATCATTCATGTGTTGTATCTTTTGGATCACATATTTCTGATTCCCAACCATCTCACGATTGAGCTTTATCTAAAACTCAATCTCAACATCGAGATATCTCATAATGTGCACATTCAGAATGTGTATATCTATTTTTTCATTCTGGATCAGTAGAATATGTTAAAATATATTTTATAAATAGATTATTATAAGATCTTACTGCTGGAATTGTTAAGATTGGATACTGACTTGTTGCTTCCAATACTGTCATATGAGTGTTAGAAGCAACTCTATGATTAGCATTTATTAATTCTTGCGTCCAATCGAATGAAGGAAAATCACTTGATTGATTAAAATCATATTCTTCAATATAACTTATATTCCAATTCCACAACCATTTATCACCATTATTAGCATGAAAATCATCATAAAAAACATATTGTCTTCAGTATCTCAACCTATAATAAAAATCTTCATCACATCATGCTGGTGTATTAACTGCATTACATGATGGATCACATCACATATCTCACCATCATTCTCTATTTGTTGTATCTCTATAATCACACGTCTCTCATGAATCCTTTATTCCATCTCAACAATATGGTTTTATTGCTGAACATGATACACTTTCTCATGCTGTGTTATTACATTTCCATGTCCATTTATGTGCAGCATCATCATCTCTAAAATCACTATATGTTCATTTACTGCATAAATGATTTCATTCTACCAAATTCGTAAGCCTTTGTCCACTATAACTTGAATTACATACTGGTGCTTCTACGGCTGTTGCTTGCAATGATGCACTACATGTTGCTGTTGGCCTTGTTCAATTTATCTGTCAATTATAATTATTCTTCACCGTTAATGTTAAATTATATGTTCATGCTGTCGAATATGTATGACTTAATGCAAATGTCGGATTACTCTTTTCTTGTCCATCTCCAAATTTTAAATTCGTATATGTTGCCCATGTTTGTTTTGTCCCATTTATTGTAGTTGTTAATGGCGCATTTCATTGATTTGGACTCACACTCAATGTACATGTTGGTGCTACTAACTTACAACTACTATTACATCAATTTCAAAAATTTTCACTTCCTGGATCACATTCTTCATTACTCTGCAATATTCCATCTCCACAATATGTCTGAGGGGTATTATCTTTCTGACAATCTGGAGTACATCCACCAACTCACCAATTAGTATGGGTTTCATCCTTTGGATCACATACTTCTCCGTAATTCGTAGTTGCAACTCAACCATGCGTTGCTCAATCATCTAGAATTCCATCTCAACATCGAGATATTGCATAATGCACACATTCTGTATGATTGTACGTATTTACTCTTGATGATGTTGTAGAACTTTCTATTATATATTTTAAAAGTAGATTATCATATGATCTTTTGGGAGGTACGGCTAATATTTGGTATCATATAATATCATTTGATCTACGACTCTTGGTTTCCAAAACCTCCATGGATGTATTTTTAGCAATTTTTCAATGAGCTGCAATGATATCTGGTGTTCGGTCGAAATCTGGAAAATATGTTGATTGATTATAATCATAAGCTTCAGTATACTCTACTGCTCGATCTCGAACCCACTTATCACTACTATTTGCATTATACGAATCTATAAAATCATATTCCTTACCATATCTTAGAGTTCTATAAAAATCTTGATCACAATTATCAGCAATTGCAACTATTGGTAGTAACAAGCATAAAACTCCAAATAATAATTTTAGTTTTTTCATAATTATAACGAATTATATAATAAATATAATTATTTTTACCATTTTGGACCATTTCACTGTGATCATCACGATTGTCACTCTCCGGCTTTTGATGGATCTCCGCCTCATCATCAGCTTTCAGATCAACTATTTCATGTTCATCATGTACCTCAAGTTCACTTTGTTCAACCTACATCACTTTGTCATGGTATACTTGTTGAATTTCAAGGGGTAACAATATCCTTCCCTTCTTCAAATGGATTTGTTGTTGTATCATGTGGTGATTCTTCTTCCTTTTTTCCTCATCAAAAGGAAATTCAAAAGGCACGATTGCTTTCCTCTACACTCACAGAACTACTTCCATCACTGTTATTTAAATATAATCTTCATTCAGTATAATCGTCAAATTCTTGTTGTTCTTTTACTAAAATTTTTAGCTTCATACCTATTGACTCATTAGCACATTCTCACATAAGATAAGATATAAATTCTTTCTCTATTTTTACAATAATCTTTTTCTGTGTATTGTCAATAGTAAGTTCTATTTCTTTTCATTTTAATAAATCTTTAACATTATTATCTGTCAAAATAGCTCCATTTGGAAGTTTTTCTTTAATATTCCTCATTATATTATTTCGTTCTTGTGGAGATTTTTCTTTACTAAGTGATCATGGCATATAATCGCCATTTTCATTTGTTCGTCATAAGAACCATTTTTCCGCTTCTTTACTATCTCTATCACTAAGTGGCTGAGTTTTTCATCAAAGTACATTAGTAGCACCAAGTCACGTAAGGGCTAATCATTGAGCATTATTATTCCTATTATAGAAGGCTGTTACTCATACAATATCCGGCATAAATACTGACTCATAATTATCTAGACTATTGATGAATTCTTCTCTGTTGATATCTTCTAATTTATCAAAAATTGATTGTTTGTTTGGACCTTTTAGAGCACGCTCGCCACTCTCTTTATAACGATTTCATCTTTGTTTTACATTTAATTCTAATCATGCTTTATCATGAACTTTTGCATAAGCAGAAATTGACATAATTCTATCAATAATCAATTGTTTATCACCATCTGAAACTCCCGCATCATTCAGTTTTTCAACAATAGGCTGGTATTTTTCCGTATTTCATAAAACAGTTTTTAATGCATTTACCATTTCATCAAAACTTTCAATAGCATCTCTCTTTGTTCTCATAAATTCACTAAATTTTCTTCGGTTAGAACTATCTATAGTTTTTAATCACTCAATCACATCTTGAGTAAATAGAGACTCCATAAAATCTGGTCTATATTCTATCGATCATTTATCTTCAAAATTTTCCTTATATTCCCACTTTTTACCTTTTACAAGTTCTTTATTTCAAATCAATTCTCTCATTTTTCCACTATCTGATAACATTATATCACTTGATTCATCTTTATCAGAACCAATATTTAATGTTATAGATCTTTGATTTCATCCAGTTTCTTGCAAAAGACGATATGTGGCGTTAGCTGGGAAAGAATAATAGGCTTCTCATCCATGATGTTTTTCTATAAACTTTACCATTCACTGTAAACTCCTAGACACTCTAATATTAATTCAAATTCAATTAGCAATTGATGTTGGTACCCAAATTCTTCAAGGTTTTCAATCTGATCACTTACCATATTTTAATAATGAATTTGCTCCATATCATTTTAGCACTTCATTGATTTGAGATACTTGTAATTCTCAAATTTCTTTTGAGTCTAACGTTACTATTCTATTACCAGTACCATTTACTTTAGCATCGATTCTAGCAACTCTGCTGAGTTCTGTTTCATTTGTTCTCGCGTTACGATAACGTGTAAATTTAGCTACTAGTGATGCAATAGGGAAACATCATGCTATAAATTGAATTCAAACTTTTCATCATGAAATTTTTCGTTTATTATCAGCTATTCAGGCTAGGCTTTCATTTCTCCACTGCTCTGAGTACACATCCGCAATAATTTGTGCATAAGTATCAAAATCTTTTTCTGTACTTTTTTCATCTATTTTAAATCACTGAATTATTGAAAGTAGATTATTAGCAGCATTTTCTATTTCTGATTCTGAAGCTTTTGAAAATTCTTTCTTTAATGAACGTTTTAAAGCATCCTGTTTTTCTTTAAATGTTTTTCCAGCTAATTGTAACGATTTAATTCGTTCTTTAGCTTGTTTTTTTAACACTTTATTAATATTTACTGCCTGTTTCTCTATACCTTGCTGTTTTTTATTTTCATATCATACTGAAATACCAGAACTAACTATTCCACCAATCACTGACACATTTCATCAGAGACTTATTGCATGCTCGGCTGTTGCTCATAATGATTTTTCTCTACTTCCCTTCTTTGCATCAACAATTAACTCATAAGATTGTGCATAAATTGGAACAAATCATAGTTTTGTTCATCATGAAATTGCTGCTGATAACTGCACCCTATCTGATAAATCAGCCGTTCTTCCCCATCATAAAAACAATCAAAACTGCGGTTTACCATCTAATCATATTCAAACATTAAATCACGTATTTAATCATTTAATAATTTGATCTAAAGGTACTGTCATGCCTGTTGACAACCCAGCTTTCTGCATTTTTGCATTGTTAATTAATATGGTTGGTAGTTGAGTAATTAGTTGTTGCGTTAGATTTGCTCTCTCATTTTTATCTGTTATAAATTCCGTCAATCTATCTTCTCAAGCTAATACTATCTCTTCAGCCTTTTGTTGTGCAGCCTCCACAACCCTTTTTTCTTCTTCTTTACTTAGTTCAAGGACATGTGTAATATTATTTAACGATTCTTGTCATGCATTTTCTCAATTTTTTAAAACATCAGATAATTCAATTGGTAGATTTTTAATAAAATTTTGTAAACTTCTTGTATTTTCGTATCAATTTTTTGTATCTGTCATCCATTTGTATAAATCTTCAACTTTATTTATTGGACCAATACCTAATCAAAACTTGTTTGCATAGTCTACAAGATTTTTTACAGCAACATCATTATTAAAATCTTTTTTTTCAATAGCAATAGTTGCTACAGTTCTTCTAAATACGTCTACAAACTCACTTCATGTTCTATATCAAACATCTCAAGAATTTACTTCTCAATCTAAGTTAAAGTCTCATAATAAAGTTAACATTTTATTTGTTTGACTTTCTGATCCTTCATTTAACCTATCTTTTATAACCTCAAATGACGCTCTTTGTTTTCGATCTTTTGGCTTTTTTACACCATTTTTATATAATTCATCTTTCTTCTCGTTGATTTCTTTTTTCGAGATCTTTTTAGAACGTTCTGTTAAAGATATTCTAACACTCTCTAAATTTTCAAAATTACTTTCACATAAAAATCACATTAAATTTTTAAGATGCTGATATTCTGATTGTGGATTTTGATATTCTTGATATGCTTGATAAAACTTCTGAATATCTTTTGGTTTTGAATTAATATGATACTTCATTCATCGAGCCTCTGCATCTTCTTTTGATAATGGAGTATTGCGAAATTTACACTCTTCTAACATCTGATTCAATGTTCCTTTTTCTAATAATTGCTGAAATACCTTAACACTAGCACAACCTAAGCTTTTTTCTTTTCTAGAACACTTCCACCCATCATCTGTCCACGGTAAATTGATACCCATCTTAGCGAGTTGTTTCATTTGTTTCTCAAGTTCTTTATCTGTTTTAGCTTCTTCTTGCTTTTCAGTTGAAGATGCCAATGATTCGTTATTTCTTCTTGTTTCTGAAGGTGATTTAGAACGATGCTTATCGCTTTCTTGTATTTGTTTCTTCTTTAAATCTTTTTGCTCCAAATATGCATTATAAAATTCCGTGATAACTTTTCTATCTTTTTCCAATCATCAAAAAACTTTTTTAAATGTTACATCATCTAAAGTTTTTACTCCACATTCTTCCATATAAATAAAAGATCCAAGAACATAATCTATTTTTCTTATTTTTATTTTTTTACCACTATTGTTATTTTCTATTTTTGCACTATTCCGCCCATAATAATTATAAAGATTGTAATATATTCTATAAAATTTATTTTTTTGTCAAAAATCTATTTCATTTAATCTAGGGACATAATTTTCAATAATTCTTTTGTGTGTTTCTGATTTATCAGCACTAACAAATTCTGAAAGATGCCTTAATTCTTGTTGTAACGGCTCTAAAGCTCCTTCTCGATATTCTCTTTCCCTCTCACCTCCTGATGATTCGACTTCACTGTTGAATAAAACTTGATGTAAATTAGTTCTAAACTTATTCATTTTCACATAAATAGTGGATAAAAAATCTTCATTTGATTATATCTTCGTAAATAGAAAAACGCAAATATTTTATTTAATTTGTCAAATAATATACTTGCGTTTTTTTTATTTTATGATACAATATGGATGACACTCTTATACCATAAATCCTCTTATATCAAATTATTATTTCAGTCTTATAAAATCCAAATTTCGTTTTTATATATTATAAAAACAATACTTATAAACCCATCTGGTTAACAGCAGATCATTAACTAAGAAACTAGCTTTATATAAAAAAACTGACCATCGTATGATGATCAGTTTTTATATTAATTAAATTACATTCCGCATGGACAAGAAGTGTTTCCAAATTTTCTGAGAAATTCTGAATTATCAACTTTATTTTCGTCAAAATATTTTCTAGAATAAAATTCTGATTTTTTACCAAAATTATAATTTGAAACAGGTCTAAGATATCACATAACTCTTGTGTAAACCTCACATGGAGTTCTAGAAATTTCTTTTCACTCTTTGTTAACAAATGTTGCAGCCATCTTTTGTAATAAATATAGATATAAAATAATGTATTATATTAGAACTTAATTGCTATTATCTTTTTTTACTTCTTTTCAATCTTCCATTTGCATTCTGCGTAAACGTTCAAGTTTATCTGGATCATCTGTGTATTTTTTTCTAACCTCCATATTAAATTCATCTCAAGTATATCAGATTTCTTCATCACATTTAGGACAATAATCGTGTTCTCATGCTATATATCAATGCTTAGGACAAATCGAAAATACTGGAGATACTGTTATGTACGGAAGCTGATAATTTTCTATTACTTTCCTTATTAGATTCTTACAAGCTTTTGAATCTGATATCCTTTCTCACATATATAAATGAAGAACGGTTCATCACGTGTATAAACATTGTAAATTGTTTTGCAATTCCAATGCTTCAAATGGATCATTCGTATAACCAACTGGGATTTGAGATGAATTGGTATAGTAAGGAGCATCGTTTGTTCATGCTTGTATAATATTTGGAATTTGTTTTTTATCTTCTTTTGCAAATCTATATGTTGTTCACTCTCATGGAGTAGCTTCCAAATTATAAAGATTTCATGTTTCTTCTTGATATTCTTTAAGTTTCTCTCTTATAAAATCTAATATCTCTTCTGCAAATTCCATTCACCAAGGAGTGGTAATATCTTCTTTTCAATTTGTGAAATTTTGGATTGCTTCATTCATTCAATTTACTCAAATTGTTGAGAAATGATTTCTGAATGACGGTAAATATCTTTTTGTAAATGGATATAATCACGAATTTAACCATTTAGTCATCTCTTTTCTCTTAATCTCTAGAGATGTTTTAGCTAGATTCATGAGATGTAAAACTTGATTTTTAAATCATTCTTTATCTCACTTAAAATTGTATCATATTCTTGGAAGGTTTATTGTTACTACTCATATTGATCATGTCATCTCTGCAGATCAGAACAATCCTCATCCACGCTTCTCTAGAACAGTCAAGTCTAATTGTAATCTACAACACATTGATCTAACTGCTCATGGTTTATAAGCATTTGGATTTGGAACTTTTATTATATTTCAATTTTCATCTTTTTGTACTTTAAATTGTGATCACACAAAGTTTTGGAAATAAGGGATTCAGTATTTAGCTGTCATCTCGAATAACGCATCTACATTTGGTCAATCCCAATCAAAATCTTCTGTAATGTTATATGTTGGAATTGGAAATGTGAATACCGCTCAATTAGCATCTCACTCAGTATAAATCTCGATCAATATCTTATTAATAAGATCCATTTCCTTTTGTAATTCTCAGAATTTTTTTGGATAATATCAACATGCAATTCATCATAACATTAATGATTTCTCTTTTAAATCTTCAGGACACGTCCAGTCTAATGTAATATTACTAAATGGCGTTTGACATCACCATCTAGATGGAACATTCATATTAAATATGAAATTCTGAAGATTCTGTTTAACGTATTTATATGTTTTATTATCTATATATTTCTGTCTTTCTTCTCATTGTAGTGTCGATTTTGTTTCTTCTAATTCTTTTTCTATTGAAACTTCATACTTATGAACAAATGGCGCTAAATACGTATCAAATGAACTAAATGCTTGGGCTCAAGCCCATTCATTTTGTAAAGTTCATAAGAAATTAACCATCTGATTAACTGCTGACTGAAGATGTTTAGGCGGATTTGAAGCAAGCTTTCATGTAACTCAATTGAATCATTCCTCTAACATTTGTCTTAAGCTCCATCATGCACAATATGGAGTAAACATTCATAAATCATGAATATGATAATCTCAATTTCTATGAGCATTTCAAACTTCTGCTGGATATATTTTTGAAAGCCAATAATTGGCTACTATTTTTTCTGAATTCTTAAGTATTAATCATCATATTGAATATCCAACATTTGCATTCTCATTAATTCTCCAATCTAGATGTCATAGATATTCATCCATTGTTTTATCAACTTCTATTACAACATTTTTAACATCACGATTTTCTGTTCTCTTTTGACGGTATATGATATAAGCTTTCGCTACATCATCAAATTGTTGTTGGATAAGCACATTCTCAACTTCATCTTGAATCATTTCTACATCTGGAATTTCATTTCATATTTTTCATTCTACATTAGATATAACCAAATCTACAAGTGAATTAATGTGTTCTATATCATTATTTTGTACGGCATCAAAAGCAGATTTTATAGCATTAGTTATTTTTTCTTTCTCAAACGTTACTATAGATCAATTTCTTTTTCTGATTTTATAAATGGTCATTTTTTATCATGGTTTAATTTATATAAAACACTATATATTGTGATTTAGTTTTAAATTTGACCACTATATATTGTATTAAACATTAATTACAAGAGAAAAATCTATAAAAATTTTTGTATGGTGATAGCTTTTAGTTTGCAGATATTTTTAGTTTTTAACATTTTTTACATCTATAGAGTGCTCATTTTTTAAAATTAACAATAAAACGTCAGTTATAATGCCTAATAACTCTAAGCATGTTTTTTATCTTTTTTTTAACATTTTCTAATTTATTTCAAAAATAACTTGGTTTAATCTATTTGTATTAATATACGAGTTTAATTTATAAAATTTTTACAATTTTATATTTAATTTTATGAAAATATTAATAATATATTATTACGCTTATGTAAACTCATAAGATAAATAATATTGACATTTTAAAAAACGATTTGACTTTTTTGTCTAATTTGTTATATAGAATATATACATATAGAATTCTTTTATTTTCTTTTACACATAACATCAATGAAAAAGATTTATTGAATGCTTTTTGCTGGATTTCTAGGACTATCATTATTTGTATGATTTGCGTCCGCTTCTTCATCCGACTGTCTTAATATAAAATTTGATAACTGAGACAGCGTATGTCTTGATATTGTTAAAAGTTGATCAAAAACTTTTAAACTTAGTATCAATAAGAGTAATATAAGTAGACCAAGTTCCTTAACTTGTCGTATTACACTTCCAAATTCATACATTTATTTTCTAGATTGATGTAATTGAACGTTTTCTTATGCATGAACGAATACGAAGCAAGTTTTGTTATCTGTTTCATATACTAATAAAAATAATCGCTCATACTTCAATTGGATTTCTACAAATATTAATTTTAAAAACTGATCTTGGGCTGGTAATACTAGGACATTAAATTCATGAGAATGATCTAGGAATACTAGAACATCAACTCGTTCTAATTCGACTAGTACAAGGTATGACAATTCAAATGATGAAATTGAGCTTTCTACCAACAAGACTTCTCCTTCTACTAATCAATATATAAATCTCACTATTTCAACTGATGATGATTATGTTGGTAAGCTTTCTTTCTCTGCTAAATACAGAAATTCTTCATCTTCTAGTTGGTCTTCTATATCTACTTTAACTTCTTATACTTATTTCTCCGATTACTCTGATGAGTGGGATGATGGTTATTATAAAATGAAATCTTCTGATGACGGTGAAGTTACTTTAAAAAATCTTGTTAAATTTAGAAAAAGTGGTTATTATAGAATATATGTAACAGATACTGACTGAAATGAATCTTATATTCAATTCTCTGTCGGTGATGTCGATGAAGACAATTATAATAGAAATAATGAACTAAAAATATTAGCATATCCTGGTAACTTAGATATAAATGAGTGGATGAAAATGGTTATAAAAACTGATGATGATTATACTGGTAAACTTTCTTTTTCTAAATTACAATATAGATTTAATTCTTCATCTTCTTGGTCTGAGATATCTAGAACTTCTAGCACTTACATATCAGATTATTCTAATGAATGGGATGATGGTTATTATAAAATGAAAGCTTCTGATGATGGTGAAGTTACTTTAAAAAATCTTGTTAAGTTTAGAAAGAGCGGTTATTATAGAATATATGTAAAAGATACCGATTGAAATGAATCTTATGTTCAAATTTCTGTTGATGTTTCTAATAACTCTTCTAATTCAAATGATGAAATTGAGCTTTCTACCAACAAGACTTCTCCTTCTACTAATCAATATATAAATCTCACTATTTCAACTGATGATGATTATGTTGGTAAGCTTTCTTTCTCTGCTAAATATAGAAATTCTTCATCTTCTAGTTGGTCTTCTATATCTACTTTAACTTCTTATACTTATTTCTCCGATTACTCTGATGA
>Ga0247609_10003658_pt1 | contig 15516 bp, 11 predicted proteins | sample 172DNAGHGlowgp2_FD_193487 | JGI IMG/M metagenome (GOLD analysis project Ga0247609, IMG submission 193487) | Sheep rumen microbial communities from Palmerston North, Manawatu-Wanganui, New Zealand - 1728 DNA GHGlow gp2 | ecosystem: Host-associated > Mammals > Digestive system > Stomach > Rumen ...
TCGCCTTTGGAGTGGAACCAACTCCGCTCCAACTACAAACATGTAGTAGGTGTGTCGAAGATGTTCAACCCTGATCTTCTGAAGGACTACAAAGGGCGCAAACTTTCAAAAACTATCGCGAGCCTGAGACCTTTTGAACGCACAAAGGTATATCGATATCCAGCTCAGAATGGACAGTCTGAGTTTGCCATGTGGTATTTGCGCCTCAGGAAAGGAGAGTTCAGAGAAACCCACTTCTCTGATGTCATCAAGTGTGAAATGTTCTTGGAAGAGAAAGGATCTTCTATCGACACAAATCTCATCAACCTTATCAGCGCAAACCTGATAAAGGAAGCCTATCCCACCTGTTATGGAAAGGACACAAGATGGGCGAATCATCTTTATCCTGTATTCCTGACAGAGTCCTTCTGCAAGTCTAACTATATCAATCAGAATATCATATTAAACCTGTTCTAAGATGACAAAGGTAATAGGAAAAGTATCAGCAACAGAATCATCCCCTTCAACAATCGATGAATTCTACTTTTGGACGGATAAGAAACAAATCCTCAGTCCATTTGATGTAGTGAAGGTTGAACATGAGAGCGATTCCATTACGTATGGAGTCATAGAGGAAATATATCATGTAACAGATGCTCCCAGCCATTTCACCAGTTACATTTCAAGTGACTTTGGCGACGTTGACGATGCCATCGGCAACATGAATCGTCTTGGTATGAACTATGTAAAAGTACGAGTATCAGGCAACACAAAGGACATTTACACCCCTGTTTTGAATGACAAAAGGGTTTCGCTTTGCAATGAGGATGATGTAAAAGAAGCACTGGGTCTTAGCGAAAAGGAAGTGCAGAACCCCTTGGTATGCGGCTACTTGCAGATGTACCAAGGCGAAGCTGCCATCAAGGTGAAAGTGGTATTGAACTCCCACTTCCTCTTGGGACCTGATGGAGCGCACATGAATGTTTCTGGTATATCCGGTTTGGCGGCAAAGACCTCTTATTCCATGTTCCTTATCAAAGCCATACAAGAGAAATTCCGCACAGAAGCAAACGAAACGATTGCGTTTGTGTTCTTTAATGTCAAGGGACGTGACTTGATGGCGATTGATGAGCCGAACACCGAATTACCTGAGAAAGAAGCGAAGATATATGCAGACCTTGGACTTTCGACAGCCCCTTTCAGCAATGTTACCTACTATTATCCATATAGCACAGATAAGGTGACGGCAAATGTTCAAAGCTATGCCCATCCAGAGGATGTACTGAGACAGGTTGCAGAACACAAGGCAAAGAAATACAAGTTCATATATGAGAACTGCCTTGAAAAGCTTGACCTCTTACTAGCTAATGAGGATGACTCTACTGGAACACTTGAAAGTTGTGTGAACTACATCATAAATGGGCAGGTACCATTCAATAATGTCAAAACCTGGTCAACTCTTGTTGAAAAGATTGATGAATGTACAAAGTCAAAGGGTAATGGCGGAAACTCTAACGAAATTCAGGTGACAAGCTGGCGCAAATTCAAACGCTGTGTCAGCAAAGCTATCAAGAACAATGTCTTTGGGACAAATCTGAACGATGCTACAGGTGAGGTTGACTTGACAGAGGAAATTTCAAACAATCTGGTAAATGGGCAGATAATGGTAATTGACATAGCCAGGCTTGACGATAACACCCAGAGTTTTGTGTTTGGTAGCGTGGCTCGTGCTATTTACGACATGAAATTGGGATCAGACAGAGATAACATACCAGACAAGGTGATTCTATTTGTTGACGAATTGAACAAGTATGCTTCAAATGATGTACCCAAAAACTCGCCTATCCTGAAGCAACTCCTAGATATCGCAGAGCGTGGGCGTTCCTTGGGTATCATCCTGTTCTCTGTTGAACAGTTTCGAAGTGCGATACATGATAGAGTTAAGGGCAACTGCGCTACACAGGCTTATGGACGAACAAACGCCATAGAGGTATCTAAGTCTGACTACAGATATATCCCCAAAGTTTATCAGAACATGATGACACGCCTAAGCCCTGGTGAGTATATAATATCGAATCCGGCTCTGCGTTCTTTGGTAAACATCAGATTCCCACGTCCCTCATACAAACAATTCCCAAACGGATAAAAGATGGCACAAAGCATAGATAATCCCATAGTTGGCATCAAACTGCTTGAGATGCTGATGCTCAAACTTTACAACAATCCTCGCTGTATTTATCGCGAGTATATTCAAAATGCCCTGGATTCAATAAACGAGGCTGTTAAACTTCGCATACTTAACCGAGTGAAAGACGGGCATGTAAATATTCATATCACGTCAAATAACATCACGATTGAAGACAATGGCACTGGCATCAAGAGTAGTATTGCTGCAAAGCTCCTGACTGACATAGCCAACAGCGTAAAGAATGGTGTTGATACCGCAGGTCAATTTGGTGTGGGTAGATTGTCTGGAGGTAGTTATTGTGAGGTTCTGGAATTTGAAACCACTTATCAGGGAGAGAATGTTTCTACAATTGTTTCGATGGACATGCGTATTCTTCGGAGGATGCTTGATGAAAACAATAATGACATATCAGCAGAAGATGGCATGAGAAAAATCTGCTCCGTGCAGACTTTAGAGGCTCCAGTTGATAAGCACAATTTTGTTGTTCGTCTAAAGAATATTATCAATTCTGCTGAAATTCTCCTAAATACAAATGAGATTGAGGCATATATCAAAGAGGTTGCACCTGTTGACTATAACACAACCTTTTCTGCTCTTATAAACTCAAGTGAGCAGCAAGAGTTCGTGTCTAGGCACAAATCAATAGACAAGATTAAGGTCTCCTTGAATCAAGTGCCTGACATAGAAAAATCATATGGCATAAGAGTTAAAGGCAGCGATGATGCTATTGAAAAACTTAGATATTTTGAATTACCCACACATGAGAAATATGGAAAAATGGGGTGGGGTTGGTATGCCGTAACAGAGTTTTCTGTCCAAATAAGCGACGAGAAAGATTCGTGTGCTGGCATCAGGCTAAGAAAGCATAATATCTCCCTAAACAAGAACATTCTAAATCCATATTTTAGGGAAGCACGTGGCAATAAGTATTTCTACGGAGAAATTTTTATTACCAATGAGAACATTGCTCCAGATAGCGGACGAGAAGGTCTTGCTCCGGGAGAAGAGGCCGATGCGCTAATTAAGGCCATCAAGGACTATTTCAGTGTTTTGCATCTAGTCTATAATAAAGCTAATAAATTGAAGACTAGACTGAAAGGCCTTGATGAATTACTCTGTAAAATTGAAGATACAAACGACTCCAAAGTAAGGAATATACTATCTGACAAACTGAGTGAGCAGGTAAGAGAATATGAAAAATTTTCTTCCCCTGATAGTCACGTAGAAGTTAATGATGTACTGGATATCTATAATAAGAAATACCGCCGTAAACTTTACCCGAGAATCAAGGAGGTTTTATATCCTGCTTCAAATCCTGGGCCTGCGACTGTACAGGATAATCCCGAGCCAGTCGTGCCAGAGCCAGTCCCAACCACTAAAGGAGGTTCACAACCTGTTTCAACAACGGTTCATGGCCCAGTTCTAGCAGTTCCCCAACCCACTTCTGGTAGTAATCCTGAGCCTTCAAGGTTTAGGCCAACGGCTCCTCAACCTCCGACACCCCCAATACCTCCTATTTCGCGCCCCGCTACGCCACCATCTGCGCCTCCATCTCCTGCTCCGCGCCCCCAAAGCGAACTGGATGAGATGCTTATGTCTCTACAAGACAGGCAGCAATGTACATCTGATCAAATTGCTATTTTGAGGAAGGTTTTTAAAACCATGATGATTGTCTGTCCATCTGCAAGTAAGAAGACACTTGCTATGCTGATGAGGGCGGCTATTGAAAGTATTGGATAACAATGGGAAGGCCAAAGAGGAGAAAGAAGGTCCTGCTCATAGAACCAAACTATGCTAATAAGTTCCCACCTATAGGTTTGATGAAGCTATCAACCTATTATAAAAATCTGGGGAACTGGGATGTTGTTTTCTTCAAAGGCGACCTTAAGAATTTTGTTATTGAACGGATCGCAGAGAGATGTGTTGAAATGTTCTTAACCATTGACAAGTCCATCGACTGGTCACTAAAGAAGGATAGAATCTTCGAGTTCATCAAGACGCGCAAGAAAGATATCATACCAGAGATAGGAATAGAACAGTCCAATTACAGCATTCTTCTTTTAGGCCAGTTGGTTGATTTCAAAGATTACTATTGGAAAGGAACATGGAAGAAGGAACCAGAATGGGATAGAGTTGGAGTAACTACGTTGTTCACTTTCTACTGGGATATAACGGTGGAAACAATCAACTTTGCCAAACTTCTTGTCAAAAATAAAAAAAACCTGATGGTAGGAGGTGTATTGGCATCAATTCAACCCCAAGAGTTAGAAGAAGCGACAGGCATAAAGCCGTATGTAGGTATCTTAAACCTACCAGGACAACTTGACAAGGGAGATACACAGATAATTGACGAACTGCCTCTTGACTATTCCATCCTTGACGAAATAGAATATAAATATCCGATGGCTAATGCATTCTACGGATATATGTCAAGAGGGTGTATCAGACATTGCCCTTTCTGCGCTGTTCCGACATTAGAGCCGGTTTATAACCCATATATCAAACTTTCTGATAGAGTTGAGAAAACACGAGAAATCTTTGGTGACCAGAAAGACCTACTTCTGATGGACAACAATGTGCTTGCATCAAGTCATTTTGAAGAGATAATCCAAGAAATAAAGGATTGTGGCTTTGAACGTGGGGCTACTTTCGTTCAGCCTAACCTGCTTGATATCGCAGCAAAGAATCTTAAAGAAGGAGTCAATGATAGGGCATACATCCGCAAACTTCAATCTCTCATATATGAGTTCTATGAGAAATTGACAAACAAAGATGATTCCTACCAAGTATACCAAATCATTGAGTTATACCACATCAAGAAACTCCTAACGTCGAAAAAAGAAAATCTTTTGAAAGCATACGAGGAAATAAAGCCGTATTACGACAAGTATTTCAAGCCGTCTCCTCGGCAGCGGTACGTTGATTTTAACCAAGGTGTTGATGCTAGATTATTTACCGAGGAGAAGGCAAGGTTGTTGGCTTCTATAGCAATACGCCCCCTACGGATAGCATTTGACAACATTAAGACACTGCCTGCATATGAAAAAGCATTAAGATGGAGTGCAAATGCAGGAATACGTCACTTTTCCAACTACTTGCTCTATAACTTTACAGACAAACCTGTAGACCTTTATAAACGATTGGAAATAAATGTGAATCTGTGTGATGAACTTAACGTCAACATCTACTCTTTCCCCATGAAGTACCATCCTTTGCGGAAGGACGCTGATAGCGACATTGATTTTTCTCATAATAGAGACTATATTGGCAAATATTGGAATCGCAAATATATCAGAGCTGTACAGGCTATTCTGAATAGCACCAAGGGACAGATTGGGAAGGGGCAATCCTTTTTCTACGAAGCATTTGGTAACGACGAAGAAGAATATCTTAGACTACTTGAAATGCCAGAAACTTTCATATTGTACAGATTCTTCTTCAAATGGCTTGACGGCATCAACGGCCTGGGCCCCCAGCATTGGCTTAAAACGTGGAATGTATGTAAGGATAAATTGTCAGAAGAAGATTGGAATGAAGTTCTTGAAGTTATTCACCATAATGATTTCAGGAAAGAAACAACAGCACATTTTACTGATGACGATGTGCGCAGATTGTTTGGTTTTTATAAGAACTTAAGGGATGAGGTTTCAACACCAGGAACCGAACTGTATGAACTAAAGAAAGACTACGATTCTCACCCGCTAATGGAAACAAGGAGGAAGAAATGAAGATAACAAGGCAAACACTTCTGGAAGATTTGTATCGAGCCAATATTATCGACAGAGACACTTATCTTCATATAAATGGAGAAGGATATCGGTATACAAATGATATCCTTTTGCAGTCCATTGATCAAGTGTCGTGGAGTTCACAGAAGCGCGAAATTAAAGAACTATCTTCTTTTCTATATGGCATTACTTCTTTTTTTGAGGGGTATGATGCCGGATATATAGATACATCGATGAGATATTTGCCGCAGTCATTGCTTTTCTCACTGAATTCAATCTATCAAAAAGAAAAGAATAGGTTTGATGCTGGGATTATTTTTCGATTTGTCTTATATGACGAGTCTAATCTCTTCTTTCAGCATTTGTTTTATAGCCTCCTAACCGATGCCAAAAGCCTATTTGACGAGGAATTATTCAGGAAGAAAGCAATACGTGGAGACCATGTCGTTAATAATATTGAATTAGAGTATAAACGCTTTAAATATGCCTTTACTTCTTTTATAGTAAACTTTGTTGAATCTTTGGCAAATTTTCCTGATTGTGGATATTATAAGAAAGCTATTGAATCTTCCATAGAAGAATCTGCAATAGACCTTTCAATTTATGAAGATGCTAAAGCCTATGCCGATTTGCTAACCTTAAAGCCATCGGGAGTAGAACTCGTTTCGTCTGTGGATTCTTCATCGGTGTATGTTTTTGATGAAGACATACAAAAGGTGTATAAAGACCTTCAAAGTAAATTTTCGGTAAGAACCCAAAACATACTGCTTTACAACCTCCCCAGATATGTTGACATTATGCCCTGGGTGACAGGAGAAAAAACAGAGTTTAACTTTAGAGGCTGTGGCAAGAAGTCGATAATTGAGATTGGCGATTTTGTTCAGATGTTTAAGGAATACTTATCAGAAAACACAAATATAACTGTTTCGATAAGTGATGCTGACCCAGACCTGATTGAAACATTAACATCCTTGATAAAACTGGGTGTTGAGAATATCACCATTTCAAATATGTCAGCATATCAAGTTCTTGTAGGAATTTATCCCCAATGGAGTGATTTGGCTTATGATATAACCGATGTAGCAAAAGTCTACACAAAAGTATATGATCATGACCCCCATCACGCGCTGGACTGCTTTGATTTGATAGGTGAGATAATTGCCAAAGTGGTTTTGCTGATAACGACGCTACCCGATTACGAACCCTTTGTGTCTCTTTTCTCAACAACAGGACAAGCCTTAAAAAAGATAACTGATGACAATAAAAGTGAGTTGGAATATCAGAAATACATTACTGAGGACAAGGATAAGCTGCTAACAAAAGCATTCAAGGATGCTTTTGACAAGGCAAGTGTTCAGGCCAGAAATGCAGTCCAAAATAACCATCTTGGCTATAGAGAATTCATGAGGTTCTTGGGACGTGAAAGCAGTTTCATGGATTTGCGCAGTGTGGGGAAGCGCGGAGCTAATGAGTTGTCTAAAATCCTTTCGACGTTTGCAGACACTTACGAAAAGATCTTAAAGGAAGGAGATGATTTTGCAAAGAGCGGGAATATCAAGTTTATCTTCTATTGGCTGAATGATGATGAGGTAGAATTTGTAAAAGACTTCAAACAATACTACGATTACTTTCCGATGTTCTTCGTCCTAAATGCATTTTTCAAATCAACCACAAGTGTCAAAGCTCAAATATATGCGTCCTTTTATGGCATATCTGATTTGGAGAGTTGTTCCCTTGATGATTTAGCGACGAAATATCGCTTTACAAGAGAACGTGTAAGACAGATAGTTTGTAATAAGGAGTTTAAACGAGACAAAAGGTTTTCTCTTATTCTGGACTCAAAATATTGGGAAAAGTATAATCTCCAGTTTAACAACTTCATAACTACAGATGACCCTCAATATGTAGATATATGTAAGAAGGAAATGCCGGATCTTACATTCTTCAACTACTGCAACCTTTTGGGTGTCATAACAAACACATCAATACTGAGCCTCTCTTATACTGGCAAAATTTTATCCACAGCAGATATAGAGCAATACCTTAGTGAAGGTATAAGATTTTACTCTTATGGTTATAATCCAAATTTTAATTTGTATCGAATTCCGTTAGCATTAAAAGAGGCAGGGCGCCTAATTAAACTTCAGAGGGATGAAACCATTAAGATACCTATAAAGAGCTACTTTATAGAAAACACAGACTATTGGAACAAGAAGGGAGCTGGTTTAAGCAAGGAATTGCAAGCTGGATTGATAGCGTTCGTTGAAGAGCTTATTAATAGGATCTATCCTGGGTACGTAAAGAACCATTCCCTATTGTTGCCAGCCAACAAGAAAAACTATAGTGAGATTTTGTATGGCATCTTAAAGGAGAATGGCGATAAGATGCATTTGAGTGATATATTCAGGAGGTTCAAAGAACTCTACCCCGATGATAAATACGATGAGCCTAATAAGATAAAGCAATTTATGATGCGTGATGAACGTATTGAAAATATTGGAAGGTCTTCAATATGGAAATTGTCTGAATGGGAGGGCTATACGGGTAGCCTTCCTGAACTTGCCGTCGAGTTGGTGTCAAAAAAGTCTAACCCAGTTGCTATCGCTGATCTCGCAAAAGAAATGCTGTCACACCGCCCTGATTCTACAGAGCGTAGCGCAACAAGCATTATCTATCTTTGTATCAAAGACGGTAAACTTATAGATTATTATGGAGATCTTGTTGGCCTGCCTAAACGCAAGTATGGCTCATCTTACGTCCTCCAGCCTCACACCTTTGATGAATGGATGGAAGCATTTAAGAATTATGTATACCAAAACAACTGCTTTCCTACAGCGAAAGGTCTTGGTTATGAATCATCGCTTTTTAATTGGTATTATGATTCTAAAAGCTATGTGAATCTTAGCTCTGAGGAGATTCTTAAATTCCATCAGATGCTAACAGATTTGGCACTATATCCCCATACTATAAACGAATCAAAATTCTTCAACAACTGCAAAAGATATCGAGAGTTTGCTAATCAAGCAGGAAGAATGCTAACCCGCGCCGACGAGCCAGGATTATTCTACTGGTTTGAAACAAACAAAGAGCGATTTATGGGTTATGAAGATAATCGCAAAATCTATTTCAAGAACCTCCTAAGCTTTCTGACAGACAAGTTGGGCGATTTTTAATTTTTTGATAGTAAGCTTGATATTGAGTTAGACCGTAATGACAGCAAGAGAAAGCAGCAGAAAAAACTGGATTAATATCAAACATCCTCATCTTTTCTGGCCTTGGAAGCACTTGGCTTGTTGCCACTACAATCAATCATGACTATATCTTTATCATCTATCCTGTTTTGCTTTTTAAGAATACTAATAACCCGTTCTTGCTCGTCTTTACTGAAATAAAAAATCACAGTAATAGCATTGTCAATTTGGTTGGATTTCTTATATACTGGAACTTGATGTTTCAAATTGCTATTCAAATCTGAATTGGAAGCCATCTTGAATTCAACAAGGGTACCATCAGCAGAACCTTTAGAAATGATGAAATCTACATAGCCGCGCCCATTACCAACTTCTCTGTCAAAACGATAGGAAGACCCAGCTATCGTGTTTACTCCTTTAAAAAGTATTTGTAGATAATCCTCATGTGTGATTTTATCAGAAGGTAGAATAATATACCCATTCTGTTCTTCTATCCAAGTTTTGAGATTACCGATTCTTCGATGGGCCTCTTTATATGAATTTTCCTCTTCAAATCCATTTTGTTTGGGTAGCGGAGAACAGAGTAATTCTATACGCTCAATCTGTAGATCAAGCCATTCCGTTAAGGTTTTAAGATACTCTTCCTCTTCGTCTAAATAATTATCTAACAAACGAGCCTCTTTGATATCCAATTGCTTAGTCTTCATGCTCCTCTCATATTCAAGATACATAGCTTGCGTAATAGTAGACGAATTACGCATCTGCTTAAAAAGGCTAAAAAGTTCCTTGCTTTGCTTATTTAGCCATTTTACTAACTCCTTATTTGTCGGTAGCCGATAGATTTGAACGAAGGAATCCACTCGTACAGGTACTGGGCTAAGAGGCGAATGCAACGCAAACTTTTCTTTTTCAGAAGAAAATTCAGGGATTTCAAACGGGAAGGCATTAAGCCAATTGTCGTATATACGCAGCAGTTGCTCTATCGGGTCCTTTTCTGTGCGCGAAGAATTTGTGATGTACTCATCAAGGATTTTATTGACGTACCATTTTACTTCGGACCGTATATCGCTGTTCATAGCCACATAACTACGAAGTTCAATGTCAAACGTGTCAAGGAACAAAGCACTTCCATATCCTTTAGGCATACACCCAAAACGATAGACGGCTCTAAACAGGTATTTCTTTATGTCCTCTTGCCAGTTGTTTGTGTTTCGATGGTTTAGAATAAAGTCATAACAAAAAATTATGCTATCAGCACATTGGACGTGTGCATTGTGATAATCACCCTTGTTGAATACTTTTAGACTTCTGAGGTTTTTGTGAAATTCACAACAATCAGGAAACCTATTATATCTGTCTCTTAGGGACTCTATCAGTCTAATTCTGTTTTGCTGACACACTGGGCAAGTCCTAAAGTCATGCTCTAATGGCTGAGGAGGAGTCAGGGGGAAAGGAGTGCGAAGTATCTCCCCAACACCATAGCGACAAATTCTATCCCCACAAGGAACTTCTTTTATCCTACTGGACACAACAAACTGTTTATACGCGACTTTGCTCATTATAATCGTGCTAATGTTATGCAAAGGTACAACAATAATTCGAGAAAGGATTCTCTTTACCTCAAATGTTTATTAAGATTAACATGAGGCAGAGCACATCAGGCGCAAGAAACTACTGGCGTACTTGGTGATGGTCATTGTGTTCGTTCTCGTGATGTGACTGACATTTGTCCCTTTGGCTTACACCACTCCCTGATTAACGGGGATACTCAAAGGTTTTAGCGTGGCCGGATATACTACGCGACGTTCTGCCAGGAGTTTCAGGAACTCAGTTGGATAGACGGCAGCCGAACACCGCTCAACGGAAGACGATTGAAGATGTATATCATGTCAATGCGAGAGGTGGTGGAGGCATATAGTAAACTCTCATGTTGAACGAACTAAGAGTTAAAACAAGCGAATACTTTGGTTATATTAGAATTTTGTTATACCTTTGCACCCGACAGCGAGTCATAGTAAAGGCTGGTGACTCAAAGTCGGAGTTCTTTGATAGCAATTTATAGCAGAATGTGGAATTGAGTACGGTCTCCTATTCGTAACCCGGAAAATCCTCAATTCCCCAAACTGCCTTTATTTAAAGAAATCCTACGAATTCTTACAATGTTACGAAAAGTCGAGAGCAAAACAAAAGAAGTCCTTTCTTTTTTGCCGAGACGGAGTAAGTTCGCCATCTTTTGATGGCAAAGTTACGGAAAAACAAAGGAAAAGCCAAATCGCTGACAAATTATGCCACTCTTGCGTTCTTCAGTTCGTTTTCCAGGAAACTGTAAACGTAGCCAGGGCTCTGATAGTAGAGACCTGTACTGTCGTCTTGCAGTCGGTCAAAGGTTCCAGATGTGTAGAGTATGTCGATAGCCTCTTCAGGTGTATAGTGGTAGTCATCTACCAGATAGCAGGCCAGTTCGGTGGTCAGCTCGTCCTTCATTAGTTGTTTCTGTTCTTGGGTCAGTGCCATATCTTACAGTCGTTTTAATTGTTGCAATGCACGGTCAGTACCAAAAAAGTATTGGAAAGTGATGCCTTTGGAGTATTTCAGTTCCTCGACAAGGCGAGCCAGAGAAATGACGCCTCCCTCGTAACGGCGCAATTGATAAGTGACACCGTCATCGGCAATGGGACCATAGACAATGTCGAAGTCGTGTGCGGGATGTAGGGCGAAGCGGTCGCGGTTCTTCAGAACAAAGAGCGCCCACTCCTCAGAGTAGTCGGGATAGACGAGTACCTTCAGGTCAGACGAGTGCATTGTAGCCTCGTCGAAAAGAAACTCAGATACTTCGGCCTTTCCTTCCTGTGTCTGGCTGACCTTTTGAAAGGCCATGTTCCAGGCTTGCTGTTTGTCTGCAGAGAGATAAAAACCGCGTCCGAAGTCTTTGAATGGCCTGGAGTGTATGAGGTCGGGCACCTCAATCTTCATGTTCGAGCCGTGGTAAAGACGTATCATCGCAGTCCTCCTCCATTGTTTGAACAGACTTGGGCCAACACGTCCACTGTGTCCGGAAACGACTGAGTGTGCAACACGGCATAGTGTTCGCGCAAGTGCTTCATACCTTTGAAGCGATTTAAGTAGGCGTATGCTTGGCGTGGCTGGATATGGAATCGTTGCGCAAATTCGCTGATAAGCGCCACCGTGTATCCGATGAAGTTTCTTTCTTCGTGTGCCATAATCTTATAGTTTAGTGATTCTGGCTGCAAATATACAACAAATTTCCTTAAATCCCCTTTTTCCATACGAATAAATTGTAGAATAGCATTTTTGGGGGTGATTAGTTGGCAGCGCATCTCTTGGCTTAACCTGAACTATAAAAAGGAATGCAGTCCGTACTTGCCTGATCTGCCTGTATGGACTGCGTTTGCTATTGCCAGCAATAATCTATCGCTTCATCACTTTCACTGTCCGCCCGTCAGCCGTGCGGATGATGTTCAGACCCTTCTGCATCTTGTGCAGGTGGTGACCGCTGGTGGAGTAGATGACTGTTGGTGTAGACCTTCCGCTTATAGTTTCATCAATACCCATCAGTTTCTCTGTGTCTATCTCTTCTATGTTTTGGAACAGATTCCATCCCTCCGTCTGTTCGTAGACGGCTTTTTTGCCAAGGGGTACGTAGAGTGTGGCAGTGTCGTAGATTATGTTATCTCCTTCTCCGTAGGTGTCACCTCTGAAGACAGTTTTGTCAATTATGAATGGTGCATCAATGAGAGAAATGATGGAGTCCAGGCTTATACAGCCTTTAAATGCAAGAAGCTGTAGTTAACATGATTAAGAGCAAAATTGCCCATGGCAAGTTTGGAGAGGTTTACTTCGTGTATGGATTACGAAAAGGAACTACCTGCCGACATTCAGACTGGATGGCAGGCGTGGTTACATTTTGTACCTTTGCATTCGAATTGAAGAATATAGTTACTATGAGCAGTTGGCAAGATAAAGCAACTGTTTTTCGCTTTCAGTTGTAGCGACGTTCGCCTGATATGGCGACAAATCAAAAGAACACCCTCCAAATTTGTCGCATCAACCAAACGAGCCCCCTCCGAATTTGTCGCATCAAACGAAAAACGACACAAAAAAAGCTTCCCTTGTGGGGGAAGCCTTTCCTGTGTCGTAAATATTTCTGACTATGTCGCGAATATTTCTGACTATGTCATGAATAATACTGACTTGTCGTGAGTATTACTGATACCTTATTTTATATTATATGTCCTTATAGATATCAATCATCTTGCAGGGGAACCAGAAAGAGGTCACGGTCTTCTTGTCATTTTCCGACTCTATGAAGAACTCACCTCCGAACATATCGACAATCGCCCTGCAGATGGCGAGCCCGAACATAGAGGACTTGCCAACATTCTTCAGTGCATCTTCCTTCTGGAGGAATGAGAAGATGTCGGCACCCACCAGCTCGGCCTGTCCCATGCCTGTATAGTTGACGGTGACTTTCAGTCCCCTGCGCTCACAGGTATATCTGATGTAGATGTCGCCCTGTGTTACGTGGTTTGCTGCATTCGTCAGCAGGTGCATCATCAGTTGGTGCATGAGATTGGTGTCAAGGATGGCTCTGCAATGGGGCGAGAGGTCTGAGGTGACACGGACGGTGACATCGGGCTTTGTATAGTTCATCGCCTCGCGACGGTAAGACGCCATGAGCTCAGAAAGGTTGACCTCTATGAATGTGAAGGATGGGGTGATGCCCTCAAACTTAGACATCTCGTGAAGCTGTGAGACAAAATCAATCATCTCCTTTGAGTAGTCAGAGATTTCGTTCACTGCCCCTCTCATCTGAGCAGCCTGCATCTTTTCCTCTTTTTCCTCAAGAATCATGTTGCAAAGCCCTGAGATGGCCAACAATGGCGAACGGAGGGTACGGCTGATATTCTCAATAAACACCGACTTCAGCTGCTCACTTTTCTGAGAACGCTTAATCGCTACATCCAGACGTTTCACATAGTGATGCCGAACCAACAAGAGACAAACGGCAAAGGCAATCAATAAGAGGATAATAATCAAAATTACTACTGTCATAATGAAATTTAATTATTTAATAGAGTTGAATTATACATTTGAGTGTGCAAAGGTACAAAAAAATCTTCATTATTTCGCATTTTTCGTGTCAAACATTCAAATACTTTATAATATGGCAACGAAAAACGAGTTTGTACTCCAACCGAGAATCGAACTCGGATCTACTCTTTAGGAGAGAGTTGTTCTATCCATTGAACTATTAGAGCCCACTTGCTTACCAGCGTAAGCGGCTGCAAAAGTACAAAGAAAAGGGGAGAAAAGCAAACTTTTCCCCCCATTTTTTGTAAATCAGTTTCTATTCTATTCCATTTTTCTATTTCTTTTTGCCCCATGCCACGTTCATGCCGAAGCAGAAACTGATGTTGGAGTCGAGAGGAATGCTCGATGCCCCCGTCTTTCCAATCATGTGGTCCATGCCGATGAAGACGTTCACGGCCGACGGATGGAAGTTGACAATCCAGCCCATCGTGGTGCAATAGGTGGTTACAGCGAGGTTTACGCCGCCGTCGACCCACTTCAGCGGTGCACAGTTGGCGCTCAGGCGGCCTTCCGTCCAGGAATAGTTTCTGCCGTCGAAGCGGTGAGTGCCCACCAGACCGACCGTCAGCTTGTCATAGAACGGCATGGTGTACTCGGCGCCCAGACGCATCGTGGCGGCCAGGGCAGTGGTCTTCGAGCCGGCATCGCCCTTCTCTGTCAGATGGGTAAAGTCGGCCAGGTCGTCCTTATACTCGTCGAGACGGTCGCCGAAGGTGGTCTTGCCGTCGCCTTCGCGTATGTCTGCACCGTTGAATCCGTTGAACTCAAACTTGTCGCCTGCATTCTCGGCAATGATGGAGTTGCTCCAGCTGATGAAGCCCAGGTCGGTGATGGCTGCACTGACCTTCAGGGGCTGCAGGAGTTCGATGTCGATGTTCTTGAAGTCGTAGACCGCGCCCAGGTCGATGCCTACGCCAAAGCCGCCGAGTCCGGCTCCGTCCAGGTCTATGTCATTGATGTTCTGGTATTTCAAGGGGTTGCCTTTGGCGTCTACACGAGCATTATACTCGCTCTCCTTGGTCTTCCACTTCGCACCCTTGGCGTTCAGTTCGGCCGTTGCCTTGCCTTGCAGCACCCACTTGTCGCCAACGAGGTTGGCATGCATGTGGTCCATGCTCAGGTCGGCACGGGCGACACCAAAGAGGAACTTCAGCTTGCCGCCCACGCGGAGATCCTCGGTGATCTGGCGTGAATGGCCGAAAGCAAGTTCGGCATACGACAGTGCGCGGATGCCCAGGTCGTCCAGTTCATAGTCCTTGTTGTTCATGCCTTTGGCAAACTCGAAGAACTCGTAGGGCAGCGACACGCCAAAGCGGAC
>Ga0247609_10003659_pt1 | contig 15515 bp, 9 predicted proteins | sample 172DNAGHGlowgp2_FD_193487 | JGI IMG/M metagenome (GOLD analysis project Ga0247609, IMG submission 193487) | Sheep rumen microbial communities from Palmerston North, Manawatu-Wanganui, New Zealand - 1728 DNA GHGlow gp2 | ecosystem: Host-associated > Mammals > Digestive system > Stomach > Rumen ...
TGGATCATTCTTTTCATCATTTTCGGGTGGTGTTATCCTTTCCTTCATTTCATTTTCTTCCCACAGAAATACACCTTCTGCGGCATGTTGTGGCTGAAGCCTGAGTGCTCTGCCGTCAGCAGGTCGTTGTCGAACACCAGGAAGTCAGCGTCCTTGCCGGCTGTGATAGAACCCTTGGAGTCCTCGATGCCAAGCTGCTTGGCACCGTTGATGGTATATCCCAGGATCATCTCCTCAATGCTCATCTTCTCATTGGGAGAAGGGTACTCTGCAACGACCTTGCTGACCTCGGGAGCCAGGGTATGCTCGTTGATAAAGCGCGTCATTCCCACTTCCATACCCAGGAAGGGATTCCATGCCACGAAGTCGCCATAGACGATGTTGTCACTCGACCAGGTTACGTTGGCACCTGTGTTCCACATCGTCTTGCTGCGGTACATCTTCTTCGCACGCTCCTCGCCCAGCAGACTGCGCCAGATCTCGATGGGATTGCCGCCCGTGCATCCGGAGTGCCACCAGGGGGTGTAATTGGCTGTAACGCCCAACTTTGCGAAGCGCTCCATATCGGCATCATCCTGTATTTCCAGATGCGCACAGGTCACCTTCACACGGAATTTATCACCCAGCTCCTTTCTTGCCAGTTCCACACCATCGAGTACAGCGCGGGATGCCCCCTCGCCAACGGTATGTGCATGGAAGTCGAGTCCTTCGGCATTGAGCATCTTCAGCACCTCTGCCACTTCCTCCTTGCTGAAGGTGGTACCTCCCGTCTTGTGGGTGTCTACGTATGGCGTCACTTGACACGCGGTCTCGATTCTCAGGGTTCCATCCATGAATACCTTGAAGGTATGGACTTTCAGGTGCTCCGAGTCGAACCTGCTGTTGTAGCGCTTCACATTCTCCACCACTTCCTTCATCTTCTTAGGGTTGGTAAGCGCGATGCTTCCATCGATATAAACTGGCAGCTTGCCCTGTTTGTCCAACTCGTACAGACGCTCATAGACACGTTCATGAAGTGCCTCTCCCTCAGGGAAGCCTGCGTCGAAGACCACGCTCACGCCAGTATTTACGGAATACTCTATCCAGCGCTCAAGCTCTGCGTCGATCTGCTCATCGGTCACTTCCAGGTCGTCGAAGAGCATGTGCCAGCCCGATGACTCGAAGGCATTTCCTGTCACATGGCCGTCCTTACGCACATAATAGCTGAGCTCGGGCACGCGGTCGGGCGTCTCGTCGGTAATGCCGTGCCTGTCGAGGATCCTGGAGTTCACCCAGACGCTGTGGCCTTCGCCTTCCAGGATCAGAAGCTCGGCATCCGGGCAGATGGCGTCGAGGTCTTCCTTGACGAGGATTTCACCCTTCAGGTATTTCCGCTCCAGCATGAACCTGTAGCGCTTCAAGCCGGGATTGCTCTTGATTTTCTCTGCCATGAAGTCCAGTGCTTCCTGCTTGCTGGAGCACACCACGTACTCGCCTGGATCCATATAGCTGAAACCGATGCTCGTGGTCACGTGGACGTGGCTGTCGATGATGCCCGGCATGATGAACTTCCCGCCGAGGTCGGTTACCTCGCCCTCATAGTCAGAGAGGCCCGCCTCGTCGCCTACATAGATAAACTTGCCGTCCTTCACCACCAGGGCTGTCGCCTGCGGATTAGCCGCGTCTGCTGTGAAGATTTTGGCATTCTTGATAATCTTGTCTGCTTTCATATAGTTTTACTCAAGTTTCGCATTCGCTCAACTTCTTTGTAGTTAAGGAGTTAAGTAGTTATCGCTTCGCTCGTCCTTTCGGACAGTAGATAAGCCATTACTTCTATCGGCTGCTTTCCACCACGCAGTCATTTGACTTAACTACTTAACTACTGACTACTTATCTACTTCAGAAAGTTGAATAGTTTTATTTTAAATTAGTGATAATCGATTTCTGCTCAGGCACCTTTGCGGGCCTCCTTCAGTTCCTGTCCGATGCCGAACACCTCGCCCATCAGCAGTGCAAAGAAGCCTTCGCCCAGCGCATCGAGGCTGTCTCCCACAGCAACGCCAGGTTCGATGCCCATTGTAACGCTGAGGATGATCACGCACACGCCGCATACCAGTGCGCACACGCCATACTTACGGAGCAGGCTGATATTCTTCGGGGTAAACACTTCGTTGCGGTTCACGTTCAGGATAAACCTGATGAAGTAAATGAAAGACAGGGCAATGGCAGCAAGGGCCGCCAGCATGACGAACAGCAGGATAAGAGCCGTTTCAAAGGAAACGGATTTGGGGTCAACACTGATGCTCACCTCCCTGCCGCTGAAGCAAAATTTGGAAACTAAGTCAAGCAGTGTCAGTGCCAGTATCAGCACGCACAAAACATTCATCCACTTTTTCATAATCTTCTTTTTTTGATTAGTTACAATAATATTTGGTCAGGAAATAGGTATTCTCCCAGTCAACCATCTTTACTTCGGACTCCTTGGCCGGATGGATGTTGAACTCGTCGAGCACCATCACCTGCTTGTTGCTCTGGTCGTAGAGCGGCCATTCCTTGGCCTGCCCGTCTGGCGAGATGTCGGCACTGAGCGACGGATTGCCGGTCTTGGCGAACTGAACCCACATCTTGCGCATGGTCTTGCAGAAGGTCTCGTCGATTGGCCTTCCCGTGAAGCCTGTCATCTCCGGGTGGTTGAACACTACCGACAGTTCTGAGGCGTGTCCGCTCTTCACCATTGGCAGGATAGACTCGGGCGTGTAGAAATAGGTGTATATCTTGCCGCCAGCCTTGGTCTGGTTCTCCGACATGCGGATAGCCGGTGCATTGAAATAGCTCTGGCTGAACATGCTGCACGTCTTCTGCCAGTCTTCTCCCGACGCGCTGCTGATGTAGTTCTGCACTTTTGCTCTCTCGTCATCGGTCATCAGCTTGTTACGCTTCTCTATACGGTCGGCAGCCCACTTGTTCCAGCCTTCCTCGCCGAGGCCGGCTGCGAAGGTATTGAACTCATCCTTGGTGCAGCCGGCGAGAATCTCTATATCCTTTGCCTTGCCGTCTTCGTAGGCCTTCCATCCATCCTTGGGCAGGAGCTTGCCGTCTCTTTCAGGCCAGATGCTCCATCCGAGTACCTGATAGATGCCGTACAGTTCTCCCACCTTGTCGGCGAGTGTCCTGGGGTCAACCTTCTGTAGGTCGGCAACAGTTTTGCAGCCGAGTGCCTCCATAACCTTGTCTGTCACGGCGATGGCCTCTTCGGTTGACCTTGTCATGACGGGCGAGCCGCTCATTACGATGGCACGCTTGAAGTACTTATGTGCTTCATCAATCAGTGAAAGCAGTGCGCAGCTTGAACCGCCGGCAGACTCGCCCCAGATGGTCACGTTATCAGGATCGCCGCCGAAGCCCTCGATGTTCTCATGCACCCACTTCAGGGCCATCAGCTGGTCGAGGGTTCCCAGATTCTGTGCGTCGGGATAGTCCTTGCCGTCGGGCAGGTGCGACAGATGCATGAAACCGTAGGCAGCAAGTCTGTAGGTGATGGTGACGAAGATGACATCGGGATTCTCTTTCACGAGGTTGGTGCAGTCGTACTGCGGGTCGGTCGTTCCGCCAACCTCGAAGCCGCCACCGTAGATCCACACCATGACAGGCTTCTTCCCGGCAGGCGCATCGTCGGCCTTCCACACGTTCAGGTACAGGCAGTCCTCGCTCTGACCAACCTGGCCGGCGGGGTCGCCTGGTGCCTGGAAGGGGGCTTTGCCATAGTTATACGCCTCATACACACCGTCGTTTGCCGTAAATTCCACAGGAGCCTTCCAGCGCAGGTTGCCGACGGGCTGCTGCCCTACAAACGGAATGCCCTTGAAGGAAATGATATTGTCCGTTTTCTGGCCGATGAATGTACCGTTGATACATTTGACAGCCAACGACTTGTCATAGTTGCCAGCTTTATAGGCTGCGATGCGCTTCGCTACGTTCTCCTTGATGTTGTTGTAGAAGAGTCCGTAGTCGTTGTCGTGGAAGCTTGCCTTTCCGAAAAGCCAGGTAAGGGGGTTGAAGGGACAGTCGGGCTTGGTCACCACCACACCACGGTCTACGTTCACCTGTGCATCAGCCTTGACGTCCTTGAACTCATGCTTGAAGGTTTCCAGGTTCAGCACGTAAGACCCCAGGTTTTCGCTTGCCGGGGCGTATGTGTCGTCGAGTTTCCAGTTCAGCGGATTGATGCTGATGGCACCTGGCATCCACACCATGTTCTGGGCATTGGCGTTCGCAGGGCCTTCAGTGTTCCAGCTGACGATTACACCTGTGTCGCTCTCGCCGGTAGCGAACTTCAGGTGCGGATTGGCTGCAAGGTCTTCCTTGGTGACGGCATAGCCTATAACGTAGGCGGCCACCATGCGGCTGTAATAGTCAGGGTGCTCCTTGAAATAGTTCATCAGCACGAGCTTCGTCATGGCCGAGCCCTGACTGTGGCCCGCAATGATGAACGGGCGGCCGCCGTTATAGTTGGCAAAGTAGTAGTCGAGTGCTGCTGTGATGTCGGTGTAGGGCGTGCCTGTAAGCGCCGTCAGCATGTTGCCGCTCTTCTTCCAGCATTCTTCCTCATACTTCAGGCTGCTCTGGCGATAGTAGGGGACGAACACGTTGGTGGAGGCTGCATACACTGATGCATGTGCCTCGTTTTCGTCAGTTACACCTGCTACGAATTCTGCGTTGTCAATGGGCACGAAGGTCGGATCCCCGTCCTCGTAGCCGTCATAGTTTGTCGCGGGGATGTAGAACGTGTCAAACTCCTTGGTAATCTCCGGAATCTGGTGCCAGCTACTCTTCTGTGAATAGTCAGTTACCTTGGAATCCTCAGGGTTCACAGGGGCAGGGTCGTCGTCCTTGTCCTTACACGAATTGAGCACTGTCGTTGCGCCGCAAATCAGGATGGCGGCAAGCATCCACTTTTTCTTTCTCATTATACGATAATTATTTGGTTAAAACATATTTTAGGTGTTGCCATCTCGTTTAGGCTTTGCAAAGATAGCAAAATTCCCCAAAACAGTTTTACCATTAATGACCTGAGACATCAGGTTTTGCTGATTCTGAAACCATTTTTGCTGATTTTCAAAAACCGAGCCAGCGCTTACTTGGCTGTGTCGCGCATCCAGGCCGTCACGGTCTGCCCCGTGCGCTGCTTGAAGGCAATGCCGAAGGTGCTGTAACTACGGTAGCCACTTTCATGAGCCAGTTGCTGGGCGGTGAAGGAACGTTGGGTAGCGATAGCCTCACGATACAGGCTCATGAAATGGCTGATGCGCAGGTCGTTGATATAGGCATTGTAGGTAATGCCCTTGCCAGAGAAATACTGGCTAAGATAGAAGCGGTTGGTGCCAACAGCTTTGGCAAGCTGTGAAATGCTCAGGTCGTGCTGCAGGTAGAGTTGCGTGTCAACGCAGTACTGCTGCAGCAGTTGGCTGATGTTCTCGTGGGTAGCTGACGATAGGGCATGGCTTTCTATGCTCTCAGGCGCGGTAGCTTCTTCTTCAGCAGGAAAGGGCTGGACATGGGGTATGCTCAGGTCGCTTAATGTCTCTACCCGCCATAGGAGATAGCAGATAAACATGGCGATGATCACCTGCATGGAATATTGGTAGACCGGGCCTTCGCTGGTGAACGCATAGACTCCGAACACCAATATAATGATGGCTAGCACCACGAAACTCTGCCACACCTCTTTGTGCTCCAGATCGGCATAGTTGTCGCGCAGCCAGCGGCCGTACCGTCTCAGCGCGCGTGTCATATATATAATCAGGCCGAGGCACATCAGCAGGGAATAGGCATAAACTATAGGCAGAAGGGCATAGCTGCGATTGGCGACGCTGAGTGCCCCTCCTACGACAAGCGGAGCCGCCATCACGGCAACAGGCCAGAGCGGTCGCCTGCGGTCTTGAAGCATCGCGAGCAATACGGCTATTGCCAGAGGGAAAAGTATCATGCTGTCAAGCAATCCGCCAGTAAGGTCAATCATCATAGTATCCTCGCTTGAGATATGGAAAAATATCGGCATATACCACATGTGGTTCAAGGCGAGGGAAGCAAAGAAGGCCGCAGTCCATCGGCGCAGGCGTGCCGGCGTCGTGATGTCAGGGGCAAAAGCATTGCCTCGGCGGAACAACAGATAGCAACTTGCGATGATGGCCATAGCCGTCACTACTGCGTAGAGCATTATATAGAGGATATCTTCCCGGATCTGATCGTACATAATTAATGACCGTTTGAGGGTTCAGCCCGTAATCGTTGGCAAAATTAACTAAATTCAACCAAACCGCCAAACTTTTCAGTGAAAAAAGAAGGGTGTGCCTATTTGACACACCCTTCACTTTCTATAGCAATTCATAAAAAGAACGATGCTGCGACTCTCGCGAGCCGCAGCATCAAAAAAGCCTATGTTTAACTAAAAATCCTTTTCTCTAAAAGAAATTTTCAGCTCACAAGAGCTAAAAATTTGAAAGTTTAAATGGGAGCTTCACAGCGACCACCTGTTATCCTACAGTTGAAAACTTTCTTTTACCAATAACTAAAAACCTAAAACTATAAATATTACTACTAACCTAAAACAATCTATTAACCTTTTGACGATGCAAAGGTACGACGAAATTTCCGTTCTCGCAAGATTTCATGGGTAATAAGTGTATAAAATCCCCTTATTCTTGACCTAAATCAATTGATTGTGTGCGCAAACACATAAAAAACTGCTTTAAAGTACCATTTTCTTTGGTATTTTACGCACTTATTCGTACCTTTGCAATATCAATCGGAATGATGACATGAAAATACTGATAGTGAATACGAGCGAACGGACGGGTGGAGCTGCTGTGGCTGCTAACCGTTTGATGAAAGCATTGAACAATTATGGTGTTAAGGCAAAGATGCTGGTGCGCGATAAGGATACTGATGCGCTGACGGTGTCTGAGCTTCCACCGTCGCCTCGTCTGCGCTGGAACTTTCTCTGGGAGCGGCTCTGCATCTTTCTGAAGTTGCATTCACGTAAGCATCTTTTCGAAGTCGATATCGCCAATGCTGGGTCTGACATCACCCGTCTGCGAGAGTTTCAGGAGGCAGACATCATCCATCTCCACTGGATTAATCAGGGTATGCTCTCGCTGAGTGGTATCAGGAAGGTCCTGCGCAGCGGCAAGCCGGTGGTGTGGACCATGCATGACATCTGGCCTGCCACAGCGATTTGTCATGTGGCGTTGGATTGTCGTCAGTTTACCTCACAATGCCGTAATTGCAAGCTACTGCCTGGTAAGGGCTCTGCACACGATCTCGCTGCATCTGTCTGGCAAAAGAAGCAACGGATGTTGGAAGGTGAGAACATCTATTTCGTTGCCTGTAGCCGATGGCTGGAGTCGGAGGCGAAGAAAAGTGCGCTGCTGGAGGGACAGAAGATTACCAGTATTCCCAACCCGATAGATACGCATATATATAAAAGAGGTGTAAAGGCGGAAGCGAGGAAGCGCTTGGGGCTGCCTCTCGACAAACAACTGATACTCTTTGCTTCGCAACGCGTGACTATGGTTAACAAGGGTATGCAGTATCTCATAGATGCATGTAGGCTGTTGACAGATATCAAACCCGCTGTTGTGATTCTGGGTGGTCATGCTGAAGAACTGACGTCGCAGTTGCCGCTTGAGGCTTATCCCTTGGGCTATGTCAATGATGAGAAGCGGATTGTCGATGTATATCAGGCCGTGGATGTCTTCGTACTGCCTTCGCTCTCGGAGAATCTGCCCAATACCATCATGGAGGCGATGGCCTGCGGCGTGCCTTGCGTGGGATTCAAGGTGGGTGGTATCCCTGAGGAGATCGACCATCAGCGTAACGGCTATGTGGCTACTTATCGTGATGCGGAGGATCTGGCGCGAGGCATCCGTTGGATTCTGACTGAGGCTGATGCAGAGGCACTGAGTCGCCAGGCTGTTGAGAAGGTCGTGCGTAATTACTCGCAGCAGAGTGTGGCGATGAAGTATCTCGAAGTGTATCAACAGGCGATGGCCTTCAAACATTATAAGCTATGATCAGGATTACCTATGTGACGGTGACGTATAATGCAGCCAGCGTGTTGCAGCGAACGCTCGACAGTGTGCTGCGGCAGGATTATCCTGAGATTGTGCATCTGATTATCGACGGGGCTTCTACGGATGACACACTGCGGATGGTCGAAACCTATATCGAACGTTCGAATGCTGCACAGAATGGCCATCGTGTGCAGGTGATGTCTGAACCCGATGAGGGCATCTATGATGCCATGAATAAGGGGCTGCGCAGTCTGGATGGCGATTATGTGTGTTTCTTGAATGCAGGCGATTTCCTGCCTGCTTCGGATACGGTCAGTCGCATCGTCGCAGCTGTCGACGATGCGCAGTTGCCTGCCGTACTCTATGGTGATACTGATATCGTTGACGGCGAAGGGCACTTCCTGCATCACCGCCGTCTTGCTCCACCCGAGGATCTGTCGTGGAAATCGTTCCGTCAGGGTATGGTGGTGTGCCATCAGGCTTTCTATGCGCGTACCGATTTTGCTATTGCCACACCTTACGATACGCATTACCGCTATTCTGCAGATGTCGATTGGTGCATCCGTGTGATGAAAGCGGCTGCCAAGGAGAACATCCCCCTACAGTATCTGAAGATGGTGGTGGCCAACTATACCGAAGAAGGACAGACAACGCTCCACCACCGTGAGTCGCTTTGGGAGCGTTATCGGGTGATGGAGCGTCATTATGGTCGACTTCAGACGTTCCTGCTACACTGCTGGTTCGTCGTCCGTTCTTTTGTGAAATAAGTGATCCCCGCTAACTGGCGGGGATCACTTATTATCTGATAATGACCTTCTTATTATTAATAATGTAAACGCCCTTGTCGAGTCCGTCGAGTGCTTCGCTGGCAGTCTTGGCGGTGCGTAGTAGTCTGCCGTCGAGGGTGTAAACCTTGACATCGCTGTAGGTTTCAGTCTTGGCTGCCTTGATGGCTGTAGCTGAGACGACAGCCTGCAGTCCGTCCTGATTGTAGTAGCCGCCATTGATAAAGGCAAGGTCGGCGGTCTGGTTCGTACCGTCATTGAAGATGATACCCTCGTTGGTGCTGCTCTGACTCTTGCGATCACTTGCATTGTAGGTCCACTTCCATACGGAGTTGCCCTTGCTGTCTTCGCCGAGTTTCTCGCAGTTCACACCTGGCCATTGGTTGGTGGTATAGTTGTACTGCTTGTCCCAGCGCCAGCATTTGATCTGACTGCCCCAGTTCTTGGGCGCCACGAAGAAGGCGCAGGTCTCACCCTCATTGACGGTGCAGAAGGCGGGTACTTCCACTGGTGTGTTGTCCTCTGGACTCTCGTCTGCTTCGGTGATGGCTTTCATGGCTGTCTGGTCTACATCCTTGCTGGCATATACCTGGAAGTTCTTGCCCTCGATGGCCAGTGTCCACAGATCCACGGGATTGTTGAACGAGAGATCGCCAACGGGTCCCAGATGCAGTCGTAGTTTCCCGTTCGAACCTTGTACGACGAGCAGGAATCCTCCTCCGATGGTTTCTGCCGTGAGAATCTCACTCTCATTGTTGATGCCTGCGGCTTTTCTCAAGGCAATGAGACGTTTCAGCGTACCCTTGTTCGACTGCCAGTGCTTTAGGAAGAGACATGGGGTACCTGGCATCACGAGGATATAGGCATTGGCAGCACAGATGTTCGTATTGAGCTTGGTCGCCTCGCGGAAGGTGTCGTGATTGTCCACAAAGGTCACGCTGTAACGCTTGTAGGCGTTGTCGTTGCTGAGCATACCCTTGGCTAAGGCACTCCAGTTGCCTCCACCAAAGGCTGAGTTGATATTGTACTTCATGGGGAAGTCGAAGGCGGCACTCTGTATCTTGCCATCGACTTTCGTTCCGTCGATCCATTTCGTCACTACACTTTTGTTGCCATCCCAGCATTCACCGACGCTATAGGTGGGATTGACCTCTGTATTATATTTGCCTGTATACTTGGCATCATACCCTTTCACCATGTCGTAGCGGAAACCTGCATAGCCCAGTTCCTTCAGCAGGAACTCGAGATAGGTTTTCACGTTCTTCTGCACCGTCTCGTTGGTGTGGTCAAGGTCTCGGTAGCCTTCAAAGTTGTCGCCTGTATCTTTGGCGCCAGTGGTCTTGTAGCCGTTTTTGTTGCATTCGTCATCACTTGTGATACCTGAGAACTTCTCATTATCCCATGCAATGCTGTAGGCACCGTTGGTCTCATCGGGGAAGTCTACCCACGTCGTCAGTCCGTTCTTGTGGTTGATCACCACATCCTCGATGATACCTGTACCCTTGTCCTTGAAGGTCTTGATCATCTTCTTCAGTTCAGCCTCCGTACCCCAGCAACTGTTGTGATCAAGCCAGAAGCAGGGGTCGTAGCCCATCGTCTGTCGTTTCGTATGGTAGTAGTCAGAAGTCTTACCGCTCTGGGGAATCCAGATAAGGTCGAAGTACTGTGACAGGTCATCGGCCTGTTTCTCGAGCACGGTCCACTTCGAGTCGGCATAGCCGTCCCAGTAGAATCCTTGTAACATCACGCCGCCGTAGTTCTGCGGCCATCCCTGTGCCATCGTGACAATGGCTGTCAACAGGGTCAGTAGGGTCATAGTCAGTCTTTTCATATCAGTAGAGTAATAAAAGTCCTGCAATACCCGCATAGCATATCATGCGGATGGGGTTGATCTTCAGGTAGCCAGTGCCGAAGGCTGTGGCGGCAAGAAGGGCACAACTGATGTAGAACTGCCAAGGATTCTCTGACGGGGTCGAGAAGTTCTCTTTGTTGCAAAGCAACAGGGTGGCAGCAGCGAGCAGTCCGACGACGGCAGGGCGTAATCCCTTGAATACCGACTGCACCAGTGAGGTATTCATATACTTCATGAACATCTTGCTGATAAGTATCATCAGGATGAGTGAAGGCAAGACGAGGGCGAAGGTGGCAGTGGCACTACCCAGTACGGCCATCAGACTGCCATAGCCTGCATTGTGGATGGCAGTATAGCCGCAATAGGTAGCTGAGTTGATGCCAATAGGTCCTGGTGTCATCTGAGAGATGGCCACGATATCGGTGAACTCCGACGTGGACAGCCAGTGATGGGTCTCTACCGTCTCGTGCTGTATCAGTGAGAGCATGCCGTAGCCGCCACCGAATCCGAAGAGTCCGATCTCGAAGAATGTGATGAATAGCGACAGGAATATCATGATTCTTTCACTTGTTTTTGGTTACGACTGTCGTTCTCCTGAACGATTCTGCCATAGGCATAGCCGGCGATAGCGGCTATGATGATGACGTAGATAGGTGAGAAACCGTATTTCCAGATGGCGAGGGCAGCGACGATGGGTATCCAGAAGGTGTACCAGTTCAGTTTTGCGCGCTGTGCCAGACGGAACGTAGGTACGGCGATCAGTGCCACGACGGCAGGACGGATGCCTCGGAAGATGGCTGCCACCACTTTGTTGTCCTCAAACTGCTTGAAGAAGATGGCGATGGCCAGAATGATCATGAAGGAGGGGAGGGCTGTCCCAAGGGTAGTGGCAATCGCCCCGCGCACCTTTTTCAGCTTATAGCCGATGAAGATGGCAATGTTGATGGCAAACACACCAGGACAACTTTGGGCGATGGCTATCAGGTCGAGCATCTCGTCCTTGTCCACCCATTTGTGCTTGTTCACCACCTCCTCTTCTATCAAGGGTATCATGGCATATCCACCACCCAGGGTGAATATGCCAATCTTAAAGAAGGTCTTAAATGATTCCCAGTAGAGATTCATCTGTCTCAGTCTTTTTAGAATAACCTAGGACTCCCTATGATATCCTATATTCTCTTCTCAATCCACTGACGTGCATTGACGAATGCCTCAATCCAAGGTGTCACCTCATCGTTACGGCGATCAGCTGGATACCAGGCATTCTGCCAGGGGAATACGGCGCGCTCCAGGTGAGGCATCATGCAGAGATGACGACCATCGGCAGAACAGATACCTGCCACGTTGTAGTCTGATCCGTTAGGATTAGCAGGATAACCAGCGTAGTTGTACTTGGCAATTACGTTATAGCTACTCTCTGCTTCAGGCAGTGAGAACTTACCCTCACCGTGGGCTACCCAAAGTCCGAGTTTGTTACCGCTCAGGCTGCCAAACATCACTGAGTTGTTCTGTGGAATACTCAAGCTGATGAACTCACTCTCGAACTTATGACTATCGTTGTGCAGCATCTTGGCACCTTTGGCACCAGTGAGACCGAGTTCCACCATCAGCTGACAACCGTTACAGATACCTAATGACAGCGTGTCCTCGCGGGCATAGAACTTATCGAGGGCCTCCTTGGCCTTGGGGTTGAAGAGGAAGGCACCAGCCCAACCCTTAGCAGAACCCAGTACGTCGGAGTTGGAGAATCCACCACAGAACACAATCATGTTGATATCCTCAAGTGTCTCACGACCACTGATCAGGTCGGTCATCATCACGTCCTTTACATCGAAGCCTGCGAGGTAGAGGCAGTAGGCCATCTCACGCTCACCGTTGGTACCCTTCTCACGGATGATGGCTGCCTTGATGCCAGTTCTCTCACGTCGGTCGGCAGAGATGCCATACTGAGCGAGGGTGCCAGTGAAGTTCTTATTAAACTTCATCTCGATAGGCTGCTTCTTGTAGTTCTCAAAACGTTCCTTAGCCTTGCCGTTGAAGCTCTGCTTGCGATCGAGCAGGTAAGAGGTCTTGTACCATGTATCACGGAGTGCATCGATATCGAAGCTAGCAGTGCTAGTCTCACTAGTCTTACTAGGATAAACCACCTCAATGCTGCGGCTGTTTTCTACAGGATAACCGATCTTAGCAAAACCAACACCCTGTTCCTCCATGAAGTCCTTGAACTCCTGTTTGTACTGATCGCTTACCTCGATGACTACACCTGGGTTCTCAGCGAAGAGAGCCTTCACTACATCACCATCCTTGCAAATGTCGTGCAGGTTGATATGCATACCCCCCTTCTGGTTGGCGAAGCACATCTCAAGCAGTGTGGTGATCAGACCACCGGCGGAGATGTCGTGACCTGCCATAATCCAACCCTTCTCAATCATCTGCTGCACAGCCATGAAGGCATCGGCAAAGTACTCGGCATTCTTCACGGTTGGCACATCGTCGCCTATTTTGCCTAAGCTCTGGGCAAAGGCTGAACCTCCAAGGCGCTGCTCGTCGAACGAGAAGTCGATATGATAGAGTGATGCGTTCTTGTCGTTAACCAATACAGGCGATACCACTTTCTTGATATCAGAAACCTCACCACCAGCTGATACAATCACCGTTCCAGGAGAGATAATCTTCTCACCATTTGGATACTGCTGACTCAAAGACAGCGAGTCCTTACCAGTAGGCACGTTGATATGTAGGTCGCAGCAGAAGTCGCTCAGTGCTTTCACACCCTCATACAGGCGGGCATCCTCACCCTCCTGAGAGCGACAAGGCCACATCCAGTTGGCTGAGAGACTCAATGAGTCCATGCCTTCTGCCAATGGTGCCCAGACGATATTGGTCAGTGCTTCAGCAACTGACAGCACGGAACCGGCAGCAGGATCAGCCAGACCAGCCTGAGGCGCATGTCCTAAGGCGGTGGCGATACCCTTCACGCCACGATAGTCGAGAGCTACCACACCACAGTCGCTCAGAGGCAACTGGATCTCACCCTGACACTGTTGACGGGCAATCTTGCCTGTTACCGAACGGTCCACCTTGTTGGTCAACCAGTCTTTACAAGCCACAGCCTCCAACTGGAGCACGCGGTTGAGGTATTCATTGATCTTATCTTGACTGTAGGTCACGTCCTCGTAGTGACGCTCTACCGTATTGTCTTTCATGATGGTCTTGGGCGAGTGACCGAACATCTGAGCCACGTCGAGGTCGAAAGGTTTCACACCGTCGCCCTGCTTGAATGAGAAGTGGGCATCGCCAGTGGTCTCTCCGACTACATACAGTGGAGCACGCTCACGCTCAGCAATCTTACGTACATGTTCGATGTGCTTCTCGTCGATGAGCAAGCCCATACGCTCCTGACTTTCGTTGGCGATGATTTCCTTTGAACTCAGCGTCTTGTCGCCAATAGGTAGCTTGGTCATGTCAATCTCACCACCGCACTCCTCAACGAGTTCCGACAGACAGTTCAGGTGACCGGCAGAACCGTGGTCGTGGATACTTACAACAGGGTTCACATCCTCCTCACAGAGGGCACGTACCAGGTTGTAGGCACGCTTCTGCATCTCGGGGTTGGCACGCTGAACGGCGTTCAACTCGATACCATTGCTATAGCGGCCAGTATCTACTGATGATACAGAACCGCCACCCAGTCCGATGCGGTAGTTGTCACCGCCAACTACGACCACCTTGTTGCCTTTCTGGGGCTCCTTCTTCAGACAGTCGCGCTTGGTGCCATAGCCAACACCACCAGCCAGCATAATGACCTTGTCATAGGCGTATTTTGTGGAGTGGGGAGTGTGGAGTGAGGAGTGAGAATCGTCTGAGGTCTCTTGATGCTCGAAGGTGAGCACAGAACCACAAATCAGTGGCTGACCGAACTTATTACCGAAGTCGGAAGCACCATTCGAAGCCTTAATCAGAATCTGCTCTGGTGTCTGATACAACCACTGGCGCACGGGCAGAATGTCCTCCCAGTCCCTGGTAACCTCACTCCTCGAAAATTCTGAGTCGTCAAGACGGGGATAAGCTGTCATATACACAGCAGTACCGGCGATGGGCCATGAACCGACACCACCACCCATACGGTCGCGGATCTCACCACCCGTACCGGTTGCGGCACCGTTGAACGGCTCTACGGTAGTGGGGAAGTTGTGGGTCTCTGCCTTCAACGAGATCACACTCTCGATATCTTTTACTTGGAAGTAGTCGCTGGTGCTCTGATCCTTCGGGGCAAACTGCTCCACCACTGGACCCTGTGCAAATGCCACGTTGTCCTTGTATGCCGAGAGAATCTTGTTGGGATTCTCCTGTGTGGTCTTCTTAATCATGGCGAAGAGCGAGCTCTCCATCTCCTTGCCGTCGATGATGAATGTACCTCCGAAGATCTTATGGCGACAGTGCTCAGAGTTGATCTGAGCGAAACCGAAGATCTCTGAGTCAGTCAGCGGACGACCGTTCTGTTTCTCCAGTCCGTGCAGGTATTCGATCTCTTCTGGACTCAGAGCCAGACCTTCCTGCTCGTTATATTCCTCCAGATTGTCCACATACTTGATAGGCTCGGGCTTGATGTTGATGGTGAAGATGTCCTGGTTCAGACCATGATACATGCGCTGCAACATCTCATCGTGCTCGGCATCCTTGCTACTGGCGGGGAAATATTCCTCTATTCGGCTGATGCCCTTGATACCCATGTTCTGAGTAATCTCGACGGCATTGGTCGACCAGGGGGTTACCATCTCGCGGCGCGGACCGACGTAGTAGCCCTCCAGTTGCTCTGCATCCAAC